>ENA-OQAA01000033-OQAA01000033.1-human-gut-metagenome-genome-assembly--contig:-NODE-33-length-86481-cov-5.913843_pt1 | contig 86481 bp, 80 predicted proteins | sample MGYA00242489_ERZ504515 | MGnify/ENA primary metagenome ERZ504515 (study PRJEB26092, sample SAMD00036237) | human gut metagenome | host: Homo sapiens | study: EMG produced TPA metagenomics assembly of... | reverse complement strand
CACAGGATTTTGTGCTAAAAACACCTATAGGTATAGGGATTTATTTAGCAGTTCTAGCTATCATTTCCTTTATTTCATCAACACAGTAATTTGGCAATACACAAAGCTGCTCAAATTGATCCGCAAAAATTATAAGATCAGAATAAACACACATAAAATATGAAAACACTGAAATATTCCTGGCGCTTTTTAATGCGTTCTAAATCGTATACTATCATTAATTTGCTGGGACTGGCATGCAGTCTGGCATGCAGCATCATCTTGATGCGATATATCCATAGAGAACTGACAGTGGACACACATTGCATCGACAGGGAGCATGTGTATGCCATCTGTACCAATACAGAAGGCAACCGGGGACTAAGTGGACTGAAACAATATAACTATGATACCATTTCTATTGACAATCGTTTCGTAGAAGCTATGGCCACCTATATTCCATTGGAAAAGGACTATGTCATTTCCGGTACCAACCGTATTCCGGCACGTTGCCTCGTTACCGACAGTGTCTTTTTTCAGTTATTTCATTATCCTATAGTGCAAGGAAAGCTATCTCTCACAACACCTCAGTCGGCATTATTAACGGAAAAATACGCCCGCAAGATTTTCGGTAATGAAAATCCTATAGGTAAAATACTACGTTATAGTAATGGCAAAGACATTACCATAGAAGGCATTGTAGGAGAACCTGAGTGTAAAACTACAATTAACTTTGATATCATCCTCTCTTCTAAATTATCCCAACATTGGGAAAGGATGAATACGGAGCTCTATCGTTTCCTACCCGGTACAGATATAAATGCCATAAATAAGACAGGTAGTGTTCCACGGTATATAAATGATCCTGAATATGACACTCGCACACATACTTTTTCTTTAATTTCTGTGAAGGATATTTACTGGGACGGTTCTTTAACTGACCGTGAACCTACTATGTTTCTTTCGGGAAACCGTTCTCACTTAATCATTTTGTCGGGCGTATGCTGTTATTGCTCCTCACCGGCATCTTGAATTTTATTAATCTTTATCTGGTGGCATTATTACGTCGCGGAAAAGAATATGGATTGAAGAAAGTATTTGGCGTATGCGGCAGAACATTGTTTGCCAATATATGGATTGAAAATACATTACTAGTTCTGAGCGCCTTATTAGTATCTTGGCTTATTATTGAAATAATGTCTGCCCCTACTGAATATTTGTTCGACACTCACTTTTCTTATACGGCTTTCGACGGATGGCTTTCGGCAAGTATTTTATTATTGTTACCAGTAATAACTTCTATTTATCCATACATTAAATACAATTACACCTCCCCCATTCTTTCCATTCGCTCTATCGGTGCCCAAAGTCATTCCAAACATTTTCGTATGTTCTTTCTAGGGGCACAGTATATTATAACTTTTTTGTTAGTGGTACTTTCACTTTATTTTAATCGACAACTTGGAATGTTATTAAGTACCGAGCCGGGCTTTCGTACTAAAAACATAATGAATGTAAATTTAGTATATGAATCGAAAGATTTTAGCAGCTATACTTATGAAAGTATGCAACAACGCCGCCAACGTGTCATGCAATTGGATAATGAACTTAATGCATGCCCCTTTATTGAATTGTACGAACCTAGCTATGAGAATATCCTTACTCCTACCTTTGGTACAAATTATCTGAACAATAAAGGAGAAAAGGTGTTTCTAAATATTCATTACGCCACTCCTGCATTTTTCAAATTATATGATATAAAAGTAATTGAAGGTGAGATACCCGATATAAATAAAGAAGACCGGCGCACTGTTTTTGTTGTAAACAAAGCCGCACTGAAAGCATTAGGCTATACTTCAATCAATGGCGTTGGAGTGATTGAGGAAAATCAAAAAAAGGCTAATGCTAACGCTTCTCTTCAACCTATTGTTGCAGTAGTAGAGGATTATTTTGAAGGACATTTGACATCTGGAATCAAGCCTACTATTTATCCTGTCGGAGCACGGTTCAGTGGTGATCTCTATCAGATAGCTTATACACCCGGCAAAAAGAAAGAAGTGATTGATTTCTTACGTAATTTGGAATATAAACTCTATGGAAGTGAAGACTTTGAATATACTTTTCTGGAAGATGATATCAAAGCAATGTATACACAAGACCGCCAAACAGCCACTATTTATTCTATTTTTGCAAGTATAGCTATTATTATTTCCAGTCTTGGTTTGTTAGGGATTTCTCTTTTTGACATTCGCCAACGATATCGGGAAATAGCGATTCGTAAAGTGAACGGTGCAAGTGCCAAAGACCTTTACCGACTGTTATTCCGCAAATATATAACCGTTTTAATTATAGCATTTGTCATAGCTATTCCTTTGGCTTGTTATCTGATAAATACCTATACTCAGGATTTTGCAGTAAGGGCACCTGTCAGTATAGACATTTTTATCATATCATTGCTGTTGGTAATAATCATATCACTGGGCACCTTAGCATACCAAGTACAAAAGGCGGCACATATTAATCCGACGCAAATCATGAAAACAGAATAATTTTATAAAACAACGGAAATATGTTAAGGCATTATATAAAAATGGCAATGCGCCACTTATTAAAATATAAGATACAAAATCTGATATCTATCGTAGGGCTATCTGTCGGGATATTATGTTTTAGTATCTGTCTTTATTGTAGCCGGTTCATCAGCGAAGTAGATTCTTGCTTTTCCAATAAGGAACGCATAGCAGACATAAATTTATGTACAACACGGGGAGATTTGTATTCTGGTATTCCGGCAACAACGATTGAAGAATTGCGTAAACTTAGATTCGATGAGGTTCAAGATTTTACCTTTACCGTTTATCCCCGAGAGCGGAGTTACAACGTAGAGATAAAAGAAGGGAAAGAATTACCATACGATCATTTGATGACAATGGAAGTAGACTCTCTTTTTAGGAAAGTATTCACTCCCCAAATACTACAGGGATCATGGGAAGTAGCCTCCAACACCCCCAATGCCATTATACTGACCCGCTCTTTAGCAAAAAAGATTTTCGGTGAGTCAGAAAATCCCATAGGCAAACGTATGATATTGACACAACGTCTTTTTACAGCACCGGATACCACTCCTCGTACTGGAGGCATAACCTATACCATTCAGGCCGTGATAGAAGATATTCCCCTGAATACCAGCCTGAGTTTTCTTGAGAAACTGGATATGCTAACTTTGAATGACAGTGAAGGAACATTGCAATTCAACGGTCGTGATAATATGACCGGAGGTTTTGGTTTTGCTCTGCTACGTCCAGGTAAAACAGCCCGAAAATTAGAAGCCCGTTTTCGCTCCATAAATATGAAGCACTACATGTATGACGAAGAAACAGCTATAACCGCCTCACCCTTTGGAGAGAAATTTTGGGATAAGTCCATCGCTCCTTATTTTGCAGGAATAACCATGATAGTAGGCCTGCTGATCTTACTGACCGGACTTCTTAATTTCTTCCATTTTCTTATGGGAACTTTCTTGAATCGTAACCGTGAATACGGGATACGCAAAGTTATGGGCAGTGGAAACCAGCGACTTTTTTACCAACTCTTTGTCCAGTCTGTCATCATTGCATTCATCGCTTTCTTGTTTACGTTCTGCTTGATTGAAATAATCAGCCCCTATTTGAATTTCAATTTATTTAATTATGTTCTTATCATTGAAAAGAACCTCTTGTTTATACAGACCACAGAGTATATGATATTCATCTTATTTTTATGTATGATATTATGCTTTATAACTGTATTGCGCATACATTACACATCTATCCAGACAGAGATTCATGGCAGTGAGATAAAACGTCATAAACATGGAATGCGAAATATACTGTTAGGTATCCAATTTTTTATATGCTGGATTTTCGTCGCATTTACCGTAGCTCTTTATATGCAAGCGGAAAAAACGGAATCTACCCTATTCAACACATTGACTGAAAAAGAAAAAGCCAATATACTAAGTTTCTCCATAGATTATATGTTTATGAAGAATGAAGAGAAACTGGCTTTAATAGAACGTATATCCAAATTTTCCGGTGTACAAGACAAATTATTGGCAGACATCAGTTATCTGAAAGGTATATCAGGTACTGGGATGCAAATGGAAAAAGGTAACCCGGAAAGCAGTTTTGAAGTAAATGTCATGAATGTTTCCACTAACTTCTTCCAATTCATGAACATACCTTTACTATCGGGACACACATTAAAAGCCAAAGAGGATTTGGTAGTAGACAAAACATGGGCGGAACGCCAGAAAAAAGATCCGTTAGGAACTATTTTATACAATTACTCGGAAAGCTATACCATTTGCGGTATATGTGGCGATTTTATCGCCAATGTATATAATCAAAGTCCTGGATTTGTATTCTTACCCAGCGACTTCAATTATTATGTAGGTCATTGCTATCTGAAATGCGAGCCGGGGAAAACGGCTGAAATAAAAAAATGATAGAAAAAACATTGCAAGAAACACTTCCGGAAAGTATTCACCCTCAAGTCACTACATTGCAGGAGGATATATATGAAGCACAAGCAACAGAAAATAAATTGAAAGGGATTATCCTGTTCTTTTCTATCGTCAGCCTGCTCATTACCTTGTTGGGAGTTTATTCGACCATCACATTGGATACGGAACGCAGACAAAAGGAAGTAGCTATCCGGAAGGTAAATGGAGCAGGATTGAAACAGATTATTTTATTGTTTGCCCGCCTTTATATAAGACTGCTGACTGTTTCCGCAGTTATTGCATTTCCATTTATTTATATAGTCATACAAATGTGGAAAAAAGCATATATTGTATTCTTTAATGACGGTATCATATATTGGGCAGGAATTTTCATCGGAATAACATTTATTACGGCCCTCACGGTATTATTCCGTATTCTGAGAATAGCACGAATTAATCCGGCAGAAGTAATCAAGAACGAATGATAAGAAATAGATTCAACTATGATAAAACATTGTCTGAAAATAGCAATCAGGAACTTAGTAAAGTACAAAGTCCAATCGGCAGTCAGTATTCTAGGACTGGCTGTAGGATTTGTCTGTTTTTCATTATCCCTTTACTGGATACATTATGAAATGACATACGACCATTTCCGCCAGGATGCCGACCGTATCTATATGGTACGCACTAATGACGAATATACGGAAGGGAAAATTTCAACACGAGTTCCCTATTCTTTAGCCGCTTATTTGGCCCAGCACTTTCCGGATATAGCAGTTGCCGCCCCCTTTCATCTCATTTCTGAACGAATCAGCGTGAATGACAAATATCAGGATGCCGTTTTTCATCAGCAGACAGTGCATGGATGAATCTGATGGATATCCGGATTATTAAGGGAAACCGTAACTTTATGCTCCCCAAAGATAATGCCGAAATAGCAATCACTGAAGAAGCTGCAAAAAAATGGTTCAGAACGGAAGACCCGATAGGAAAAGAGGTGAAAATGCTCAGACGTACCAAAAAATTTGTGCCATTGTCCAAGCTGAAAACAGACATACCAATTTTCCTTTTGACTTTATAGGCAACCCAGAATTGGGAAAAACCTGGTGGTATATCACTTGGAGCATACTGATTAAGGTAAAGCCGGATACAGACATTGAAGAATTAGAATCAAAAATCAATGCCAACCTGCCTGCCGAACTGAAACAAGTGACATTGACCAGAAAAACCGGCATTGAACGGATTATACTTACTCCGCTTTCCAAACTACATTATGCAAAAGATTTCCGAGATGATAAAGAAGCTGGAATAACTTTTCAGTATATCATCTATTTTTCAATAGCCGGTATATTAATCATAACGTGTGCGTTAATCAATTATCTCACCTTATTTATTAACCGCATGAGAGTCCGTCAACGGGAAATGGCACTGCGAATGATACACGGTGCCAACATCCGCTCGCTTGTTTCTCTCTTAACTGTGGAATTTTTGCTTCTGTTGGCGTGTGCAGTTACTACCGGATTTCTGCTGATAGAAATATGCTTTCCATCTTTCATAGAACTTACAGGAATTGATACAGCAAAATCCTCTTTATACGGAGAAGCCTTTCTTTTCATCGGTTTGATCTCCCTAATTATATTGACTGCCATTATCGGACTTTTATATATACTATATCATCGTTCCCTACACCTCTCTTTGCGTTACAATACCGGAAGGAGTACCGGTACACAGTTACGTAGAGGAAGTATAGTTCTTCAATTGTTTGTCTGTTTGTCTTTTATAGGATGTACCGTGTTGATAAACAACAATTGGATTACCTGCGTCACCGCGATTTAGGATTGAAAATTAAGAATCGGGGCAGCTTCTCTGTTATGGGAGACATGGATTATACTCCTTTAATAAGAAAAATAAAAGAACTTCCCATGATAACCGAAGTTATGCAACCTGACTATTACCCCATAGTATCACAACTGACAGCTATCGGACAATTTGACAATTGGGAGGGACTGGATATTCCTATTGATACGCCAGTTCCGGTTAAGTTATTTTTAGGGAAAGAAGATTTTTTCCGTTTTTACGATATCACCTTATTAGCCGGTGAATGGCTTGATGACCTATCTACTTATGAAGACATCATTATCAATGAATCACTGGCGCGCCGAATGGGATGGAGCCCACAAGAAGCCATCGGCAAACATATTATACAATCATACATTACCTATACAATTGTCGGCGTAGTGAAGGATTGCCATTATGGAGCACCGACTTTACCCATTCCCCATACAGGCTTTCTGGTTGGAGAACAAATGGGATTAATGCAGCGTTCTGCCGGTATCTTATTCAAATATAAAGAAGGAACGTGGAATGAATGTCGTAAAGCCCTTGAACACCTTTACCAGACCGAATGTTCTCCTGAGAATATCTTGCGTCTGAACAGTGAAGAAGAAGTATATAATAATTACCTGCGTTCCGAAGAAATGCTGACCCGGCTGCTTAGTTTCGCGTCTTTAGTATGTATTCTTACCGCCATGTTCGGCATTTATTCTTTAGTAACACTTACTTGCGAACAACGTCGTAAAGAAATTGCAATACGTAAAGTAAATGGAGCCACAGTATGGAGCATTCTATTCCTGTTTTTCCGGGAATATCTAATCATGCTTTGTATTGCTGCACTGTTCGCTTTTCCAATCACATACGTCATTATCAAGCAATGGATATTAAACTATGTCCGGCAGGTCAGTATCAGTCCATTACCATTCATCCTTATTCTTATAGGGCTGGCTCTGACAGTCATAGCAGGAATCAGTTGGCGGGTATGGAAAGCAGCCAACGAGAATCCTGCAGAAGTAATCAAAAACGAATAACTTTTAAAATATAAGATTATGATCAAAACAGTAAACTTGCAGAAAATCTTCAAAACAGAAGAAGTCGAAACATGGGCATTGAACAATGTCAATCTAGAAATTAAAGCAGGCGAATTTGTAGCCATCATGGGACCATCCGGTTGTGGAAAGTCCACCTGCTGAATATCCTCGGCCTTTTGGACAATCCTACGGGAGGCACTTACGAACTGAACGGAACAGACGTTTCCAAATTTACCGAAGCACAACGCACCAATTACGTAAAGGAGTCATCGGATTCGTGTTCCAGAGCTTTAACCTGATTGATGAATTAAATGTATTCGAAAATATCGAATTACCCTTATTGTATATGGGAATTCCGGCGACAGAACGCAAACGTCGGGTAGAAGATGCCATGAACCGTATGGCTATTGCTCATCGAGTAAAACATTTCCCACAACAACTATCTGGCGGACAGCAACAACGTGTTGCAATAGCCCGTGCTGTAGTAGCAAATCCGAAACTGATTCTAGCAGATGAGCCTACCGGTAATCTGGATTCCAAGAACGGCAAGGAAGTAATGGAACTTTTGACCGAGCTGAATAAAGAAGGAACAACAATTGTTATGGTTACCCACTCCCAACACGATTCCGGCTATGCAGGAAGAACCATTAATTTGTTTGACGGACAGGTGGTGAATGAAATAAAAATATAAATTAATTTATCATTGAGGTGGTTTAACCACCTCAATGATAACAAAAGGATATTATAACAATGAACATCTTCTTAAACATCAAACTTATTGTCCGCAACTGGTGGCGGAACAAACTTTTTTTTTTCTGATTTCACTATTCAGTCTTACAGCTGGATTAGGATGCACCAATCTGCTTATGACTTTTTTATCCATGAATATAATGTGGAAAAATATAATACCGACCGTAACCTCATTTATCTATTACGTCAAGACTCTCCAATGGAAGAAGGTATTAAAGTAGCCTACTCTACCTCAGACGCAGCCACACAGATAAAAGAAAAATATGCTGAAATTACAGATATTCTGCATGTGAACGGAATGTCTGGTAATCTTTGCAAATATAATGGAACAGATATCAAACAGTTTCTTTTTATCAGTGCCGACTCTACTTTAAATCAATTTTTCCCTTATACAACTTTAGAAGGCAGCCTGGAAGAAGTCCTCACGACCCCGGACAAAGTTGCTGTAAACAAAAGATTTGCTCACCGACTTTTCGGAAATCATTCCGGAATTGGAGAAATCCTGGAAATAATCAACGAAGAAGGACAAAGTAAAAGTTATAAAGTAGCAGCTATATTAGAAGATCGTCCACAATCTTTTCTGCATTTTGATTTGCTGACAGGACTATCCGACAAATCATGGGGAGGTCCCGTATTATTAAAACTACAACCAGGTGCATCTCCCTTAGCTTTACAGGAAAAAATTAAAAAAGACAAGATTCCAACTTTAGTACCGGATTCACAATATTATATTGATCCGATAAAAGAACTATACTTTAATACTGGAAAAGACAGTAAGCAGCAACAGTTGGCTTTCTTCCAACACTGTGACGTATTATTACTATATATCAGTCTGATTTCAGCCCTGCTTGTACTTATCATCGCTTGTTTCAACTATACAAATCTGACTCTCTCACGTATCATGCAGCAACTTAAAATGATACATATAGAGAAATTGATGGGAGCAAAATCAAAAGAAATCCGCAGTCAGTTATTTCTTGATGCAGCACTTACCGTTTTATTTGCATTCCTGTTATCATTATTGCTTATTAATGACATGCTGCCGTGGTTTAATGATCTGTTGTCTACCCACCTCTTCTTCTCTTTCTTTTTCAGCTGGCAAGTTCTACCTTTACTTTTATCCTTCATTTTCTTCATGGCTGTCATTCCCGGTCTGTATATCAGCCATAAACTCTCTCAACAGACTTTGAGCAAGTATCGGCAAACTTATACAGGAAGGAAAAAGCAACAATTTATATGGTTGCTTGTTACCATCCAGTTTATATTTTCAATCGGGTTAGTGTATGCAACCACTCTTACACAAAAACAAATGAATCTAATCAAATCCCGTGCATACCATTACGAAAATACAATAGAAATAGGAAATGGCACCCTTCCTCTGTTTCCGCTCTATCAGGAACTGAAACAAATGGATGGGATAGAGTCTATAAGTCTTTCCATGAGTTCTGTACTTTACTGTTGGCTTCGTGAGCTTCCTATCCGACAAACAGACGGTAGTATCCAACATAATTTTATAGCACACATCCCTACTGACACAGCTTTCTTCCAAACCATGCATATCCGACAAATTGCCGGAGTATCTCCCTCCCAAGCCTGTCGGGAATATACTCATCCGGCTTTTATCAATGAAAACCTTGCGCGTCTGCTGAACATAGATGTTTCCCACATAGGTCATAAACTAAATGAATTTGATGGATTCTCGGATTCATTAAGTATTATTGCAGGTATTTTCAAGAATTTCCCATTTAACTCCCTGGAAGAAGAAATCGGTGGTCAACAAATATCTATTGGAACAGAACAGGATTTAATTCAGAAAGGAACATTCATACAAATGAAACTCATTCCTGAATATTATAAAGAAACATTGGTATCTATTGAAAAATTATGGAAGGAAATGAATGGTGACAGAGGTTTCAAATATGTAGATATGCATAAAGAATTTATGTTGCGTAATAACAAAGTAATTATACTCTCCCGAATCCTTATCAGCTACTCATTTATTGCATTGGCCCTGACCTGTTTTGGCCTGTTCGGTATTTCATGGTACGCTGTACGTCATCGTACCCGTGAAATTGCAATCCGTAAAGTGCATGGTGCTTCCAATTGGGAAATAGTATGGTTACTAAACCGTTCTTTTCTATGGCAAATACTAGTAGCATACATCATCGCTGTTCCGATAACGTGGTTATTAATGCAACATTGGCTGGAGCAATTTGCTTATCGAATTTCAGCCACACAATGGAATTTCCTGACTCCTATTCTTATTGTATTGGTAATTACAACCATTACGATAACAATACATAGTTATCTTAGTGCACGCACTAATCCGGTAAACAGCCTGAAAACTGAATAGCAAACGTCTATGTATATGTTCTTTTTTGCTGAAAAAGCACCAAACTTACAGAAATCACAACAAGGATTATGCCCAAAGCACTGTATGTAGTAAAGAGTTCATTGAATACAAATACCCCTACCAGGACTGCCGTAAGAGGTTCCAATACACCCAATAAAGAAGTCAACGTCGGTCCTGCCAATTTTACAGCCTTCACCAACGTGATATTAGAGATCGCAGTTGCAGGAAGTGCCAGTCCCCCAATATAGAGCCAAGTGATTACATTGGTTTCCCAACGGACCCCCTTATCATAGAAAAGTCCTCCCAGCAAAAAGAGCAAGGCTCCCAACCCCATCACATAACAAGTTAATACCGTAGAATTAACTTCCACTGCTCTAGTTTTTCTTATACCTATTATATAACCGGCATAAGAGAAAACCGATATGCAGGCCGCTATCAATCCCACCATTCTATTTCCACCATTATATTCTATATTTCCGGAAGATAAGAAAGATGCTCCTACTAATGATAAAACGATAGCAGCGAAAGTCACAATAGACTTCTTTTCTCTAAAGAAAACGGCCATTGTTACTGCAACAGCCAGCGGATACATAAAATGGATAATAGAAGCAACACCACTTGCAATATTCTGATAAGCTATGACAAGACTGAACGAAGTAAGCGCACGCAGCAAGCTCAGTCCGAAAATTGTTTTAAAATTTTTATACCCTATATGAAAATCACATTTGGTAAGAAAAGCAAAAACAAGCAAGACAACTGTAGCAACTCCCCAACGATAAGTCAGCACTTCAAAAGAAGAATATCCAATAGCCAACAAGCTTATGGAAAAAAACGGTGCCAATCCGAAAGTCGCAGAAGACACTGCTGCATATAGAATACCTTTTATCCGATTCATGTCCTTTTCAAGTAAAACGGATACAAAGATAGACAATAATACATAATAAAAAACAGGTTGCCTTTACAAAGGCAACCTGTGATATCTTATTTTATGATTTCCAACTTCTTAAAGCACTTGGTCAGTTTATCCACAGCATAGTCAACTTGTTCCTTTGTATGAGTAGCCATCAAAGCAACACGCACCAAAGTATCTTGTGGTGCACAAGCTGGTGGAATAACAGGATTAATAAATATACCCTCGTCAAATGCCAGCTTAGTCACTTCGAATGTCTTGTCCGTATCACGAACATAAAGTGGAATGATCGGACTTTCAGTATCACCGATTTCAAAACCGGCCTGACGGAAACAATCCAAAGCATAATTTGTAATCTTCCACAAATTCTCACGACGTTCGGGCTCACTCTTAAGGATATGAAGTGCAGCACGTGCAGCAGCTGTTGCAGCAGGAGTATTACTTGCAGAGAATATATATGAGCGTGAGTTGTGACGCAACCAGTTGATTGTATCTTTATCCGCAGCAACAAAACCACCGATAGAAGCCAGTGACTTTGAGAATGTACCCATAATAACATCTACCTGATCTGTCAGTCCGAAGTGATCGCAGACTCCTCGCCCGTCACGACCGAACACACCCAAGCCATGTGCTTCATCCACCATGATACTTGCATTGTATTTGTCTTTCAAACGAACAATCTCAGGCAAGTTAGCCAAATCACCTTCCATAGAGAAAACCCCATCCACCACAATCAGTTTCACAGATTCCGGTTTACACTTCTGAAGTTCTTTCTCAAGGGCTTCCATATCATTGTGCTTGTATTTCAACTGGGTGGAGAAAGAAAGACGACGTCCGTCTACGATGGAAGCATGATCACGGTCATCGCAGATAATGTAGTCATTGCGGTCTGTCAGGCAAGATACCACACCTTCATTTACAGTAAAACCGGTAGAATAAACCAATGCATCATCTTTCCCTACGAATTCCGCCAATTCCTTTTCTAACTGAACGTGCAGATCAAGCGTACCATTCAAGAAGCGTGAACCTGCACAACCTGTACCATATTTACGGGTTGCAGCAATAGCTGCTTCGATAATCCGTTCATCGTAGGTTAACCCCATATATGAGTTGGAGCCAAACATCAGCACCTTTTTACCATCCATGATAACCTCTGTATCCTGATGGCTGTCTATCTCACGAAAATAAGGGTAAACGCCTCTTTCCATGTATAGTTGAGGCAATCTGAATTTACTTAACTTGTCTTGTAATAATCCCATATCCTATTGTATATGTAAGCCTCGTCGGCCTACTTTAAAATAATGTATATAAACTCACTAATACATTCTGTTTTCAAGGTGTTCCCGTCAAAACAGGCTGCAAAGATAGTAAATTCTACAACCGATTGTACTTTTTTTCAAAAAAAATATTTAGGGACATCAAAACTTTTAGGATTTAGGGTAGTTATAAACAAAATGTATTACTTTTGCGTTTAATAAAGAGCTAAACTACCAAAGTAAAAGTATGACCACAAAAAAGAAAATTGTATTTGTCGTTAATCCTATCTCGGGGACACAGGGGAAAAGAGCCATATTAAAATGGATTGACGAACGTATAAACCGTACACTTTATGATTATACGATTGTCAAAACACAATATGCCGGCCATGCTGAAAAAATTGCGGCTGCAGCTGCCAAAGAGAAAGTAGATATAGTAGTAGCTATTGGAGGAGATGGAACTATAAACGAAATAGGACGTGCACTGATACATACGGATACAGCATTAGGTATTATACCTTGCGGGTCGGGAAACGGACTAGCGCGACATTTACAAATTCCTTTGGAGCCCAAGGCTGCTATTGACATTATAAATGAAAGTTCTGTTGCCTGTATTGATTACGGAAAAATAAACAACATACCTTTTTTCTGCACATGCGGAGTAGGTTTTGACGCATTTGTCAGCTTAAAGTTTGCTGATTCAGGCAAACGCGGACTACTAACCTATCTGGAAAATACCTTGCATGAGAGTCTGAGTTACAAACCTGAAACTTATGAAATAGAAAATGAAGAAGGAACGGTAAAATACAAAGCTTTCCTGATAGCCTGCGGCAATGCCTCCCAATATGGGAATAACGCATATATTGCTCCACAAGCCTCGTTAACCGATGGTTTGATGGATGTCACAATATTAGAGCCATTCACAGTGTTGGATGTTCCTTCTTTATCTTTTCAACTTTTCAACAAAACCATAGACCAAAACAGCCGGATCAAGACATTCCGTACTAAAAAGATTAAGATACATCGTTCAAAACCCGGAGTAATGCATTATGACGGAGATCCGATCATGGGAGGAAAGGATATTGAGGTAGAATTGATTCCACACGGACTCAACATCATTGTTTCTGATAAAAAAAAAGAGAACGAACCTTTTAGTCTCTTACAACAAATATCCGAAATATTCAGTGGTATGAAGCCTAAAGCTGAAACTTTTGCTTTCCGGCACAGCCATTTATTTGAGCTTAACAAAAGTTTATTGCGTCGTCTATCCAAAAAACAATAAAAAATATCTTTTTTCTGAACATCAGTAAAGACTCTGCCAAATAAAAACAGTTTCTTTGATGATGTTCAGAATAATCCACCCTCTACATTTTCAAATAAAATTCTTTAGTCAAGGCTATATATTCTTCACTATACACATGACGTGATAATTCGATGGTCAAATCGTCTGTAATACATTTATCCACAGAGAATTTGAAAGCAAGCAATACCCGTCTGGGTTCAGTTCCAAGTTTTGTATGAATTAAAGTCTGGTGTGAGAGATGTAATCCGTAACGAGTGGCAGCCATCAAAAAAGATTCTTTACCATCAGCAGGAATAATCACAGAAAAAACACCTTCGGAATGAAGCAAACGGGCGGCAGATTCTGCTAATTTATCAAAATCAAGAAGATCTGTATGCCGAGCGATATTACGCTGCCTTTCAGGGCATTTCAATGAATCGGTAAAATAAGGAGGATTGGAAACAATAACATCAAAGAGTGTTTCCGATGTAAAATGACAAATATCCTGCAACTCCACTTCTATCCTATCCTGCCACGGAGATGCCGCCACATTTCCACGAGCTTGTTCCACAGCATCCGCATCTATATCAACTGCTCTTATCTGGCATTGCACCGCTGTGCCATCATCAAAGAAATCAATCCGGTCCCAGTACCAACATCTAAAATATTACGGGCAGAAACCACATCAACCCAAGCTCCCAATAAAACTCCGTCCGTACCAACCTTCATGGCACATCTATCATGATAAACAGTAAATTGCTTAAAAGAAAAATAAGGATTTGGCATACTATATTTATTAAATTAGCTGTCAAAAATAGAAAAATCCATTTAATTACTCCAATTATTAGGAAATATTTGATTTTTAAAACTCAATTAGTTCCCATGAATTTCCTTATTCGACAAGGAATGATTAACTTTGTCCCCGTTTTGGGCATTGGGCTCAATTTAACACAAGAGGAATAAATTATGAAGAGGAATAAGAAAGAGGATATTTTGTTGAATACTGATAACGATGACATCTCTATGTTAGCTGAAATCCAAACGGATCCGGATGAAGTAACTGCTATGGAATTTAATAAAGAAATACCTGTTATGCCTTTACGCAACATGGTAATGTTCCATCTGTAGTAATGCCTGTAACCATTGGACGCCCCAGCACATTGAAATTGGTAAATGCTGCATACAAGAAAAAACTTCCCATAGCGGTAGTTTGTCAGATACAGGGAGACATGGATGATCCTGGTTTTAATGATGTGTACCATGTAGGAGTTATTGGGAAGATTCTCCGTGTATTCGAAATGCCAGGTGGAAATACTACAGTAATTATGCAGTCAAACGGGCCCAAAGTACATTTGGACAGTATCACAAAAACATCTCCATATTTGAAAGGAATAGTGACTCCTATTCCAGAGGCAAATGACCAACTGGAAACGGACGAATTCAAAGCATTGATTGACACCTGCAAGGATTTGACGAGCAAGTTCATAGAGGCTTCCGAGAAGATGAGCCCGGATACTGTTTTTGCAATCAAGAACTTGGACAATCCGGAAATTTTGGTAAACTTTATTTGTGCAAACTTCCCTATTCCGGTAGAAGAAAAGATAAAATTGCTAAAAGCTGGCGATTTGCAAAGCCGCCTGTATATGCTGGTCAAGATCTTAAATCGTGAAGTACAATTGGCTGATATCAAACAAAGCATTCAAATGCGTACACGCGAAGATATTGACCGTCAGCAACGCGAATATTTCTTGCAGCAACAAATTAAAAACATACAGGATGAACTGGGTGCCGGACAGGAAGATGAGATAGATGAACTCCGCCAAAAAGGAAGAACCAAAAAATGGAGTTCGGAAATGGCAGAACTTTTTGAAAAAGAAGTTTCCAAATTGGAAAGGACAAATTCCCAATCACCAGATTTCAATGTGCAACTTACCTATTTGCAAACCCTGTTAGGATTACCTTGGAATGTCTTTACCACTGACAACCTGAATATAAGTAATGCCGAAAAGACATTGAACAAAGACCACTACGGACTAGAGAAAGTAAAGGAGCGTATCCTTGAACATTTAGCAGTGCTGAAACTAAAAGGTGATATGAAATCACCCATCATCTGCCTTTATGGTCCTCCGGGAGTCGGTAAAACTTCTTTAGGGCGTTCCATAGCGGCATCATTGAAACGTAAATATGTACGTATGTCATTGGGTGGTGTGCATGACGAAGCCGAGATCCGTGGCCATCGTAAAACTTATATCGGTGCCATGCCGGGCCGTATCATCAAAAGTTTGATAAAAGCCGAGTCCTCTAATCCGGTTATCATTTTGGACGAAATAGACAAACTGGGCAGTGACCACCGCGGAGATCCCAGTTCCGCTATGCTGGAAGTGCTTGACCCCGAACAGAACAACACTTTCCACGATAACTATTTGGATGTAGATTACGACTTGTCTAAAGTAATGTTCATCGCTACGGCAAACAATTTGAGCACCATCCCTCCTGCTCTGCTGGACCGTATGGAGTTGATAGAGGTCAGCGGATATATCACAGAAGAAAAAGTAGAAATAGCTCGCCGGCATCTTGTCCCCAAAGAACTGGAAGCCAACGGCATTAAAAAAGAATATGTGAAGTTCTCTAAAGCTGCCTTGGAATGTATTGTAGAAAATTATACTCGTGAAAGTGGGGTACGCGAACTTGAGAAGAAGATAAACAAGGTAATGCGTAAAATAGCGTTGGAATTTGCACGTGACGGCTATGAAGTGATGCATGAAATAAAACCTGCCGATGTACGCAAATACCTAGGCACGCCAGAATATAGCCGTGACAAATATCAAGGAAATGAATACGCCGGTGTTGTCACAGGGCTGGCGTGGACAGCTGTCGGAGGTGAGATCTTGTTTGTAGAAACCAGTTTGAGCAAAGGAAAAGGCGGTAAACTGACGTTGACCGGGAACTTGGGTGATGTAATGAAAGAATCGGCTATGCTGGCTTTGGAATATCTTAAGGCACATACCAAACTGCTGAATTTACAGGAGGATATCTTTGACAATTGGAATATCCACATCCATGTACCTGAAGGAGCTATCCCCAAAGATGGTCCGTCAGCCGGTATCACCATGGTGACGTCATTGGCATCCGCCCTCACCCAGCGTAAAGTAAAAGCAAACCTGGCAATGACAGGCGAGATCACATTACGTGGAAAAGTCCTGCCCGTAGGCGGTATCAAGGAAAAGATTCTAGCCGCCAAACGTGCGGAATCAAAGACATCATTTTATGTGAGGAAAACCGCAAGAACATTGAAGAAATTCAGCCGATGTATCTAGAAGGACTGACATTCCATTATGTCACGGATATTAAGGAAGTATTGGCTTTAGCTCTCACCAATGAAAAAGTAAACGGTGCCATTGATTTTAATATTACCAATCAAAAAACAGAAGAAAAGAAATAAATATGACTTTTGACTTACAATATACAGACCCTAAATCGAATGCCCGTGCCGGATTGATAACGACTGACCACGGGCAAATAGAAACCCCCATCTTTATGCCTGTAGGCACATTGGGAACGGTGAAGGGCGTGCATTTGCATGAGTTGAAAGAGGACATTAAAGCGCAGATAATCCTAGGAAACACTTACCACCTGTATTTGCGACCGGGACTGGATATAATAGAACGTGCCGGAGGTCTGCATAAATTCAATGGTTTTGACCGTCCTATGCTGACTGATAGTGGTGGTTTTCAGGTATTCTCTTTATCAGGTATCCGCAAAATGAGAGAAGAAGGTGTGGAATTTCGCTCACATATAGACGGTTCGAAGCACTTGTTCACTCCTGAACGGGTGATGGACATTGAACGGACTATCGGTGCAGATATCATGATGGCTTTTGACGAATGTACTCCAGGAACCGCAGATTATGAATACGCAAAAAAATCAATGCAGCTTACCCATCGTTGGCTGGACCGTTGCATAAAACATTTCAACGAAACTGATCCCAAATATGGTTATCAACAGTCATTATTTCCCATAGTGCAAGGCTGTGTTTATCCCGACTTACGCAAACAATCAGCGGAATATATTGCCTCCAAGGGAGCTGACGGAAACGCCATCGGTGGCCTAGCCGTAGGTGAGCCAACCGAGAAAATGTACGAAATGATAGAGGTTGTCAATGAAATCTTACCCAAAGACAAGCCCCGCTATCTGATGGGAGTCGGTACACCGGTAAATATACTGGAGGGTATAGAACGCGGTGTAGATATGTTTGATTGTGTAATGCCGACCCGGAACGGACGCAATGGAATGTTGTTCACTAAAAACGGCATAATGAACATGCGCAACAAGAAATGGGAGGATGATTATTCTCCTATCGAGGCCGAAGGGGCATCGTATGTAGATACCATGTACAGCCGTGCTTACTTGCGCCATCTGTTCCACGCACAAGAACTGCTGGCCATGCAAATCGCTTCTATCCACAACTTGGCATTCTACCTGTGGCTAGCAGGCGAGGCCCGTAAACACATCATTGCAGGAGATTTCTCTACGTGGAAACCAATGATGGTAAAACGCTTATCTACAAGATTATAAATTACTAGAAATGAAGAATTGGTTCAAGACAAACACAGATTCATCCCCAAAGGATAAAAAATGGTGGAAGCCGAATATCAGTTGGCTGAAACTGGATAAATGGGTGAAAAGACTGGACATATATATCATTAAGAAGTTTCTGGGAACCTACTTTTTCGCTATTGCATTGATTATCTCCATTGCAGTAGTGTTTGACGTGAACGAAAATATAGACAGGTTCATCAATAATAAAGCCCCGCTGAAAGCGATTGTATTTGATTATTACATGAACTTCATCCCTTACTTCTCCAATCTGTTCAGCCCCTTGTTTGTCTTTATCGCTGTTATCTTCTTTACTTCCAAGCTGGCAGAAAACTCGGAAATCATTGCCATGTTCTCCACCGGAATGAGTTTTAAACGAATGATGCGGCCCTATATGATTTCGGCTGCAATCATTTCCGTTGTTACTTTCGGACTGGGAGCATACGTCATACCTAAGGGAAATGTAACCCGTTTGGATTTTGAGGACCGTTATAAGAAAAAAAAGAAACAGGAATATGTGCGGAATGTGCAACTGGAAGTAGACAGCGGGGTCATTGCCTACATAGAACGTTATGAAAATTATAATAAAACGGGATACCGCTTCTCCTTAGACAAGTTTGATGACAAGAAACTAGTTGCCCACCTTACTGCCCGAAGTGTCACTTATGATACAGCATCTGTACACAAATGGACAATCAAGAACTATATGATACGTGAGATGGAAGGTATGCGTGAAAAAATCACTCGTGGTGACCGTTTGGATACGATCATTAAAATGGAGCCTCAAGATTTCCTGATTATGAAAGGGCAGCAACAAACCATGACAAGCCCTGAACTGAAAGAATATATAGACAAGCAGAAAAGACGCGGGTTCGCCAACATAAAGGAATTTGAAATTGAATATTACCAACGTATAGCCATGTCCTTTGCCGCTTTTATCTTGACAACCATTGGTGTTTCCTTATCATCCAGAAAAATGAAAGGAGGAATGGGACTGCATTTAGGAGTAGGTTAGCACTTAGTTTTTCATACATTTTGTTCCAAACAGTGTCAGCAACCTTTGCTGTCAACGGAAACACCCCTCCTATTATAGCGGTATGGATTCCTAATATACTTTACACATTTATTGCTATCTATTTATACAGAAAAGCTCCTAAATAATTATAGGAGCTTTTCTAGTTTTTGACGCCAATCCTCGCCGTTCTCCGGTTGCATCGTAATAAAGCCCAGTTCTTTACCAATAACAATATTGGCCGCACCGTCATCTACAAATATTGTTTCAGCCGGATTCAGTTTACTATCTTTTATCATATAGTTAAAGATGCCAGGATCCGGCTTGGTGGAACCGGCTTCGTAGGAAGTGTAAATCTTATCAACATAAGCGTCCAATGGCTTTCCCGCAGAAGTAAATGCATTACTCCTCGCCCATCCCATCACATAAGGATTGGTGTTGCTCAATATATATACCTTGTACTTCTTACGAAGCTCATTCAAGTAATCCAATTTATATTGCGGCACGTCCGTAACAAATCCTTTCCACCCATTTTCCACATCTTGATAAGTCAATTCTTTCCCACAAATTTTACTCAATTCACAGCGGAAAGTTTCAGCGTCCATGTTCCCATTTTCTACTTCCTGAAAAATCCCCTGCTGATGGTATTTCCCTAATAAACTGTCCGCTTCCCTCACTCCTATCCGCTCAAACGCCTTTACAGCCTGTTCACGGTCAAAGCTAATGATAACCCCGCCGAAATCAAACACAATATTCTTAATCTGTTTCATAACCTTTTTATTTATCCGCCGTAAAGGTAAGCATTTGATTGTGAATGATAAATGATGTAAGTCAATAAAATACCATATAGCAAAAAAAACCGCAGATTCCATTGAGAATCCACGGTAATTATTTTTGTTGTATTTTTCTTCCTTTCGGAAATGTTCTCTCAATTCAAATAAGAAGAGAGTTCGGATACGGTGATATCCTTGGCAACAATAACGCCATTTTCATCTAACAAAAAGTTCTTAAAGCCTCTTTTCAAGCGATAAGTCTGATATAGATCCGATGAAACACCAGCCAATTCCACAAAACAATTAGAAGTTGATATCTGGTCTTTTTAATGGTTTCGTTAAATATCGACTTGTATTCATCAAATGAAACGGAAACCATTTCTACATTGTCGGCCTGCGCGATGGCATGATTCAAAGTAGCATTCTGCATCCTTGACAGAGCATCATAGCTGGCCCAAAAACTTAGCAGTACATATTTACCTCTTAAATCCTTCAAGTCAATCAACTGCTTTTCGCCACAGATAGTAAATGTAGGAGCCTTGTCTCCTATGGTCAAGCCTTCTGTCGGCGTGTTTTTCCCTACAAAAGAGAATGAAATCAAGGAACTAATAATTAATACAACAAAAATCCACTTTACATTTTTAATCATGTAATTCGATCTTAGTTAATACTATCCGAGACTGCCCTTAAACAGTGATTTCCACCCGGAACATTATCTTTAGTACTGATAATCAATACCATTTAAATTAGAAATCTGCGACAAAGGTAAGGAGTTTTGAAATCAACTCCAAGATTTTTTCTCAAAAAATATGTTATATAGCATAAAATCATCCTTTTCATCGAGAAAAAAGAATGCAGAAAATATAGCTGATAAGGATTTATTTACGTACTTTTGCAATATGTAAATAGCAACCACAAAGTATGAATAATAATACTGAACTTATTTTAATCAGAATTACCGGTCTTGATCGGCCGGGATTAACCGCTTCCATTACGGAGATTTTGTCAAAGTATGATGTTACCATTTTGGATATTGGCCAGGCCGATATTCATAGCACCCTGTCATTAGGCATTTTATTCAAAAGCCAGGAAAAAGATTCAGGTAATATCATGAAAGAGTTGCTATTTAAAGCTTCCGCATTAGGCATCAATATCCGTTTCTATCCCGTTACTGTGGAAGAATATGAGGAATGGGTAAATATGCAAGGCAAGAACCGGTACATCCTGACTTTACTGGGACGCAAGCTGACAGCCAAACAAATCGCAGCAGTCACAGGAATATTAGCGGAACAAGGTTTAAATATTGATGCTATCAAACGTCTTACAGGGCGTATTCCATTGGATGAGCGGAAAGCGAATGTACGGGCTTGTATCGAATTCTCCGTCCGTGGCACCCCCCACCAACGGGAAGAAATGCAACAGGCGTTAATGAAACTGAGCAGTGACCTGGAAATGGACTTTTCTTTCCAACTGGACAATATGTACCGACGTATGCGACGCTTGATTTGTTTCGATATGGATTCCACATTGATACAGACAGAGTGTATAGATGAATTAGCCGAACGCGCCGGTGTGGGTGACCAAGTACGAGAAATCACAGAACGCGCTATGCGTGGAGAAATTGATTTCATAGAAAGCTTCACAGAACGGGTGGCTTTGCTGAAAGGACTGGATGAAAGCGTAATGAAAGAAATCGCAGAAAACCTTCCCATCACCGAAGGTGTGGAACGTCTGATGTTCGTGTTGAAAAGATATGGTTACAAAATAGCCATCCTATCCGGTGGATTCACCTATTTTGGTAATTATCTGAAAGATAAATTCGGCATAGATTACGTATATGCCAATGAACTGGAAATAGTAAATGGCAAATTAACCGGAAGATATCTGGGAGATGTAGTTGACGGAAAACGTAAAGCCGAACTGCTGAAACTGATCGCTCAAGTAGAACGTGTGGACATAGCACAAACTATTGCTGTAGGAGATGGAGCGAATGACTTACCCATGTTGTCCGAAGCCGGCCTGGGTATAGCATTCCATGCAAAACCCAAAGTAGTGGCTAACGCACAACAGTCCATTAATACGATCGGATTGGACGGCGTCCTCTATTTCCTAGGTTTCAAGGACTCTTACCTGGAAGAACGCGGCAAACTCTAAAGAAAGAAGTAACTATATATATGAAATTTTCAGAACTAAATTTAGAAGAAGGGGTGCTTCAGGCATTAGATGCCATGAGATTTGAAGAATGCACTCCTGTACAAGAACATACCATACCGGTCATTCTTGAAGGAAAAGATTTGATCGGAGTGGCACAGACCGGAACCGGCAAGACTGCCGCATACCTTTTGCCCGTTCTTAATCAATTAAGCAAAGGCGGATATCCGGAAGATGCCATCAATTGTGTGATCATGTCACCCACACGCGAATTAGCGCAACAGATAGACCAGCAAATGGAAGGTTTCTCTTATTTTCTACCGGCATCCAGCGTAGCTGTTTACGGAGGAAACGATGGTGTGCGCTTCGAGCAAGAAAAGAAAGGTTTAACTTTGGGGGCCGATGTAGTCATTGCTACTCCGGGACGTCTGATAAGTCATCTCAGCCTAGGTTACGTAGACTTGTCTAAAGTTTCTTTCTTTATTCTTGATGAAGCGGACCGTATGCTGGATATGGGATTCTCGGATGACATTATGCAAATAGTGAAATATCTGCCGAAAGAACGTCAGACCATCATGTTCTCGGCACTATGCCGGCTAAAATACAACAATTGGCAAAAACGATCTTAAACAATCCGGTAGAAATAAAATTAGCGGTCTCAAAACCTGCGGAAAAGATTATCCAAACGGCTTATATCTGTTATGAACGCCAGAAATTGGGAATTATTCAATCCCTGTTCCAGGATCAAACACCTGAACGGGTCATTATCTTTGCCTCTTCCAAATTGAAAGTAAAGGAGGTGACACAAGCATTCAAGCGGATGAAACTGAACGTAGGTGAAATGCATTCAGACTTGGAGCAGTCCCAGCGGGAACAGATTATGCGTGAATTCAAAAGTGGCAGAATCAATATCCTGATTGCTACCGATATTGTTTCGCGAGGAATAGACATTGACGATATTCGTTTGGTAATCAACTACGATGTACCACATGACAGCGAGGATTATGTACACCGCATCGGCCGTACAGCTCGTGCCAACCATGATGGTTGCGCCATTACTTTTGTCAGTGAGAAAGAGCAGACCCAATTCAAAGCTATTGAAAATTTCTTGGGTAGGAATATCTATAAAATCCCGGTTCCCGAGGAATTGGGAGAAGCGCCCGAATACAACCCGCGAAGTGGCGCCGGTCGTAGCAATCACAAAGGTGGCAGTTCCAGAAAACAAGGCAATTATAAGGGGAAAAAGAACGGTACGCCCAGTGCCAATAATAGAAGAAACACCCCAAAAGAATAGACGGAAGAGATGATATCTAAAAATCATTGGAGGAAGACGGACTTGTTTTCCTCCAATTTTATTTTATGAAGAAAGTCACTTCATGGCTCTCTGCAAAATAGATGCGGGGCAATCACAAACATCCATTATATGTATTGCTTGTAGGATATATAATCTTTCACCTGTAACATTACTAACCTTACAACCCACACATTAGTAACGTATGAGGTGACACGTTACTAACCTTCCGGTATGCACGTTACTAACCTTTCAAACGTCTTGTTCCTTTCAGAAAAGAACAAGGTCTTTAAAAAAAAAGAACAAGACGTTTTCATTGAAAGAACAAGAGCTTTTTAAAATTTGACCTGTTGTTTTTTCCATAACGGCATCTACATGCCGAAACACCTTATTTTTCCTTCAGATCTTTCAGCTATTCCGCAAACGCCCTGCCCATCGGCATTCCGACTGAAGGATATGCATTGTGAAATGTTTCAGCCGAAAAATATCCTTCAGGAAAACCGATTCCCCAAGAATCGGAAGAACCACCAATCCGCCTGAAGGATTCCAATCTCCAGCTGAAGAATTCCCGAGCCCAATCCTTCAGCCGGAATACCGACAGGCAGGGCATTTGCGAGCAGACTGAAGCTTTTGAAGGATTTTTCGGGGTATTCTCTATAGAGCATGATAGCGACCAAATAGTAATCGCTAAACGAAAAAATGACATAGCCACGACTACCTTACCAACTCGAATGCAAGTCCTCCATCCTTGCCAGCAGTGATATTGACCATATAACAAGATGCGCCGTCAGGTACGCATACCGTGGCCTGATAATGATACCCTTTAGAATCGACGCCCATAAAATCCATATCCGACAATATAGCCCATTGCAAGAAATCATCCGGAACCACCCCCTTGAACATCTGCTTGGTGATATCTTTGGCATAAAGACTCTTCCTGCCTTCATACACGCAAATGTGTATGATATTGTCATAATATACATTATCCACCCCAAGTCCTTCCTCCGAAACTCCCGGACGCATTACTTTAATCTTTGACGGGTTAATGTACACATATCCGCGATAACGGACATTATCGTATGTCACCACCGAATCTTTCTTAATAACTTCGTTATAAACAGGGATTTCCCGAGTATGGATAAATGCCAGAGAATCATTCTCTGTATCAGACTTATGCAGACGTATCACATCTCCCACAGCCGAATGAAACCAAAAAATATGCTCCCCCTGCTTCTCAATCTTATAACCATTAGTCCGTGCACCATACGTAATCAACGAATCGCCTATAATTTTAAAAGCAACGGGAGCTGTAGCGGCATCTGCATAAAACAGGGTGTCGCCTTTCACCCTCAGTAATGCCGTTTCCGTATTATCGTCCAACCATATACCTTCCAACAAAGATTTTGCCTCCTTGTTCTCTTCCAGGGCGGATGCTTTTTGTTGCGGAGTTCCACAAGAAGACAGCGCAACAGCCAACATTATTATCGAAAAACGTTTGTACATGGTTATTCTCTCTATTTTATTTATCGACCGATGCAATGATAAACAAACCCCATTTCCTGTAGTTCGTCACCATCATAAATATTTCGTCCGTCAAGCACTACAGGCTGTTTCATCGCCTTCTTGATTACTCCCCAGGTAGGAAGACGGAACTCTTTCCACTCGGTTACCAGAATCAACGCATCCGCATCAAGAGCCGCATCATACATATCGTGCGCATAATAAACCGACTCTCCTATCCGGCGGCGGGACTCATCCATAGCAGCAGGATCGTATGCGCGGACATTGCAACCCGACTGTTTCAATTTCTCAATAAGTACCAAAGCCGGAGCCTCACGCATATCGTCCGTACCGGGCTTGAATGCAAGTCCCCACAAAGCCACTGTTTTGCCTTTCAAATCTCCATTGAATACCTTTACCAGTTTCTCGAACAAAATGCCTTTCTGATTCTCGTTCACATCTTCCACCGCTTTCAACACCTGCATGGAATAACCATTCTGCTCGGCAGTCTTAATCAACGCCTTCACATCTTTCGGGAAACAAGAGCCACCATAACCGCATCCCGGATACAAGAACTTACGCCCGATACGACTGTCGGAACCTATTCCGTCACGTACCATATTTACATCAGCTCCCACCAGTCGCACAAGTTGGCAATATCGTTCATAAAGCTGATACGGGTGGCCAACATGGAGTTTGCCGCATATTTAGTCATCTCGGCAGAAGGAATATCCATGAAAATAACGCGGAAGTTAACCAGCATGAAAGGTTTATAGAGCTTGGTCATCAGTTTTTTAGCCCTTTCCGACTCTACGCCCACTACTACACGGTCCGGACTCATAAAGTCGTCGATAGCATTACCTTCTTTCAAAAATTCCGGATTAGAAGCCACATCGAAATCTATCGACTCCCCTCTTTTCTCCAATTCCTCTCGGATGACCGCTTTTACTTTTCGTGCCGTACCCACAGGCACCGTACTCTTGGTCACGACCAAGGTATATTTCTTCATATTAGCACCAATCGTCTTGGCAACTTCAAGCACATAACGCAAATCGGCACTTCCGTCTTCATCAGGAGGAGTGCCCACTGCACTGAACACAATATCCACATTGTCCAGACAACTCTCTAAAGAAGTGGTGAAATGAAGACGTCCAGCCTTTACATTACGCAAGACCATATCTTCCAATCCCGGTTCATAAATAGGAATAATACCCTGTTGCAGATTAGCAATCTTATCCGCATTTACATCTACACAAGTTACGTCTACGCCAGTTTCGGCAAAACATGTTCCGGTAACAAGTCCTACATACCCGGTCCCTACAATCGCTATATTCATTTTATTTAATTCGTTAGTCTAACTTTTTCGCTGCAAAATTACAATAAATTATGAGTGAGTTGTTATTTTCTTCCATAAAAGTTGCGCTGAAACGGAATAAAAATGCTAATTTTGCGATATGATTGAATTGGCTAGACATATAGAAATTCTGTTACTGGAAAATGACTGTGTGATTATTCCAGACTTTGGCGGTTTTATAGCGCACTATCAACCGGCACGGTATATCAAGGAGGAAAATCTTTATCTTCCCCCTGTACGTACTATTGGTTTCAATCCCCAATTGACTATAAACGATGGTTTATTAGCTCAATCGTATATGCAAGCTCATCACACCGATTTTCCTGATGCCACACGCATGATAGAAGAAGAAGTAGCCGGATTGAAAGAACAACTATACCAAAACGGATGTGCAGAAATGCATGGTATAGGGGTCTTACATTATAATATTCATAGCACATACGAGTTTCATCCCAATGAGGACGGTGCATTATCACCTACCTTATACGGACTTAGTTCGTTTTCTATCACCAGATTAGAATATCTTACTTCAACAACGTCTGCAACAACCAGAGAATTACTTCCCCAACAAGAAAAAAGAAAGAGAACAGTACGTTTCAAACGTCAGTGGATAGGAAATGCAGTAGCTGTGGCAATAGCTGTAGTCTTATTTTTCTTCTTGTCTGTTCCGGTAGAGAACACATATGTGGACAAAGGTAATTATGCTTCTTTAGGTACGGATGGTCTGTTTGACGCCATTCGTTCCCAATCTTTGGCAACGACCTTGATAACCGTTCCTTCCAGACCGCAGCAACCCAAGAAGACGAATATCAAAAATAATCAAAACACGTTGAAACCTGTAACTGTAAAAGTAGAAAAGGTAGGAAAAGCACAAGAAGCAGTACCCAAGAATGCTGTTGCAGCAAATTTGAACAGTACAGAACAGCCAGTTGCCAAGCCTGTCGCTGTAAGTAAACCTGCCCTTGAGAAGAAAGAAACAGCAACACCTTCGAGCAGTAAAAAAAATAATTATTATATCATCGTATCCAGTTTACCGACAGCCAATGACGCGCAGCAAGTACTTAATGAGTACAAGCAAAAAGGATATAAGGATGTAACAATCATAGAAGGTAACGGACGTTATCGCCTGTCTTTGTGCAACTTTGCAGATAAAGCCACTGCTTATAAGAAATTAAATGAACTGAAACAAAATGATGCATTCAAGAATGCATGGATATTGAGTTCTAAATAAACAAGATTATTTTTTATGAAAAGAGTTTTGTGTCCCAAATGTGACAACTATATAACTTTTGATGAAACCAAATATACAGAAGGCCAGTCGTTGGTCTTTGTATGTGACCATTGTAAAAAACAATTCAGCATCCGTATCGGAAAGTCCAAACTGAAAGCAACCCGTAAAGAAGAAATATTGGACGAACAAGCCAATAAAGAGGATTTTGGAAGTATCGTGGTAGTAGAAAATGTATTCGGATACAAACAAGTATTACCCCTGATGGAAGGTGACAACCTGATAGGACGCAGAAGCAAAGGCACTGAAGTGGATATTCCCATCGAAACATCAGATCCGAGCATGGACAGACGGCATTGTATCATTAATGTGAAACGCAACAAACAAGGGGAAATCATTTATACCCTGCGTGATAATGACAGCATTACAGGAACATTTCTGATGAACGAGATCTTGGGGAACAAGGACCGGATACGAATCGAGGAAGGCGCTATCATCACATTAGGTGCGACTACGCTGATTCTGCGTGCCACCGAGAAGTAGAACAATGAAACGTATTATCTTAATCACAGGAGGCCAACGTTCGGGAAAAAGTTCATACGCGGAGAAATTGGCATTAAGCTTATCACCCACTCCCGTTTATATAGCTACTTCCCGTATTTGGGATGAAGAATTCCGCCAACGCGTTATCAAACATCAAGAAAGACGCGGATCGGAATGGACGAATATAGAAGAAGAAAAAGAACTAAGCCGCCATCAAGTAAAGGATAATGTAGTATTGATTGATTGTGTCACCTTATGGTGTACCAACTTTTTCTTTGATTTGGATGCGGATGTAGAGGCTGCATTACAGGCAGTCAAACAGGAGTTTGATAATTTTATCCGGCAAGATGCCACTTTTTATTTTCGTAACCAATGAAATAGGTTCCGGAGCAGTATCCGAAAACGCCATTCAACGCCGCTTTACAGATTTACAGGGCTGGATGAATCAATATATAGCTTCAAAAGCAGACCAAGTATATTTGATGGTATCGGGAATTCCTGTTCCTATAAAATAATAAATACAATGAAAAACTTTCATATTGAGTATCCCGATGAAAGCTTTCGGGAGGCATTGATAGACAAAATCAACAATTTGACAAAGCCCAAAGGTTCATTGGGTGTTCTGGAAGATCTTGCATTGCAAATCGGATTAATCCAACAAACCCTCTCCCCTACATTAAGCCATCCACACAACGTACTTTTTGCAGCCGATCATGGTATAGTAGAAGAAGGGGTAAGCAAGTCTCCCAAAGAAATCACTTGGCAACAACTAAGTAATTTTTTGCATGGAGGTGCCGGAGTTAATTTTTTATGCCGCCAACATGGTTTTAAGCTTGTATTAGTAGACTCAGGGGTCGATTACGATCTTCCTTACGAGAAAGGCATTATCAACTGTAGCGTAGGACGTGGCACGCACAGTTTTCTAAAAGGCCCCGCTATGAGTATGGAAGAAATGGAATTATGCCTGGAACGTGGAGCAAAGATAACGGATATGATTCATGCAGACGGTTGCAATGTGGTCAGCTTTGGCGAAATGGGTATTGGTAATACCTCCCCTTCTTCTATCTGGATGCATTTGCTGACAGGAATCTCATTAGAGCAATGTGTGGGTGCAGGAAGCGGACTGGATTCAGAAGGCATCCGTCATAAATATAATGTATTGAAACAATCGGTTAACCATTATACCGGTAACGGTTCCGTAAAAGATATCATCGCTTGGTTCGGAGGATATGAAATGGTTATGGCAATAGGCGGCATGCTCCGGGCAGCAGAATTAAGAATGATTATTCTAGTGGACGGCTTCATCATGACCAATTGCATTCTAGCCGCCTCAAAACTTCATCCGGAAGTTCTCTCGTATGCCATATTCGGACATCAGGGAGATGAAATCGGTCATAAACTAGTATTGGATGCCATGAAAGTGCGCCCTTTATTAAATTTAGGTCTCCGCTTGGGAGAAGGAACAGGAGCGATATGCGCTTATCCTATCATCGTTTCCTCTGTAAACATGATAAATGAGATGGACAATTTCGCCCATGCCGCCATCACTAAATATTTTTAACCATGAAACTGCTTGCCTCCCTCATTTTTTTCACACGCCTTCCGTTTTGGAAAATAGCTAATGTACCACCTGTTTACTTTAAACGAGTAGTGGATTACTGGCCCTTTGTAGGATGGCTGACAGGAGGTATCATGGCAGGCACTCTATGGATCACTGCAGAATTTCTACCTGTACAGATAGCTGTGCTCATGGCGCTGGCCGCCCGGTTACTAGCAACGGGTGCTTTACACGAAGATGGATTGGCAGACTTCTGCGACGGCTTCGGGGGCGGTACATCACGTGACAAGATTCTGTCTATCATGAAGGATTCACATATCGGCACATACGGAGTGCTCGGATTATTATTCTATTATGGATTGATGTGGAATATACTCACCACACTTTCTGTACCCTTGGCATGTGCGGCCATACTAAGCGGAGATGCCTGGAGCAAGTTTTGTGCCGCACAAATCATCAACACGCTTCCATACGCCCGTAAAGAAGAAGAATCGAAAGCGAAGGTCATATATGACCGTATGAGTCCAGGTATTTTATTATCCGCTTTTATGGCCGGAACCCTGCCTATGCTTTTATTACTGGATAAAGGATACTGGTGGGCAGCCATCGCTCCTGCTATGATGTTCATCCTTTTAATGTCACTCATGCGCAGACGCCTGCAAGGATATACCGGTGATTGTTGCGGAGCGACTTTCCTATTATGTGAGTTTTCTTTTTATCTAACTATAAACTTAATCTATACAAACCTATGGTAATATACTTAATGCGTCATACTGCTGTTGATGTTCCGCAAGGTGTTTGTTACGGACAGACGGATGTACCCTTAAAGCCGACTTTTGAAACGGAGGCAACTCAAACGGCAGCCAATTTACAAGGTTTATCTTTTGATAAAGTTTATACCAGTCCGTTAACCCGTTGTGTACGCCTGGCTACCTTTTGCGGCTACCCGGATGCAGAACGGGACGACCGCTTGAAAGAACTAAACTTCGGAGATTGGGAAATGCATCGGTTCGATGAAATTGCCGACGCTAACTTGGAAAGATGGTATGCAGATTATCTGCATGTAAAAGCGACCAATGGAGAATCTTTTGAAGATCAATACCGGCGTGTTGCCGGTTTTCTAGACGAGCTTCGCCAAAAACCGTATGAACAAGTCGCGATCTTTGCTCATGGCGGCATTTTACTGAACGCACAAATTTATGCAGGTATCATTAAACCCGAAGAGGCATTTAGCGCACTCACTCCTTATGGAGGAATTGTCAAGATAAAATTATCGTGATGCAAGAACATATCGCTTATTTATTTGTTCTATTTATAAAGACAAATAAATATGCTTACTCATTTCCTAGATTTATTAGCTGTTGTTATAAGTGTGACAAGCCTTTTGATTGTCACATACGGAGCGTTGATAGGTATTATTTCTTTTTTGAAGAATGAAATACGACGCTTTACCGGAGGGTATTCCATTACCAATATACGAAAACTAAGAGCCACATTCGGAACTTATCTGCTTCTTGGCTTAGAATTCCTAATAGCTTCGGATATTTTGAAAACAGTATTGGAACCAACCTTGAATGAATTAGCTATTGGGAGGTATTGTTGTTTTAAGAACCATCCTGTCCGTGTTCCTCAATAAAGAGATAAAAGAATTGGAAAGTGAAGAAAAATAAAAAAGAGCGGCAAACGGGACTCGAACCCGCGACCCTCAGCTTGGGAAGCTGATGCTCTACCAACTGAGCTACTGCCGCATCTCTAAAACAGGAACAAAAGTAATATATATTTTTCAGCTGACCAAATATAAGCAAACAATATTTACTATAATCATCAAAATTTCTGCTCTTCTGTTTATATCGACAGCTTTATGCATATCCTGTGTATGGATAAGCCGATCCTTATCTCCAATAAAAGGTTTATAGACTATCTCTCCAAAATAAACATGAGGACCTCCAAAACGGCAATTCAAGATACCTGCTAAAGCAGACTCCGGATAACCTGAATTAGGACTTGCATGCCGGTTACCATATTTACCTACAAATCTCAGCAAACCGGGACGCCCCACAGACAAAACCATTAAAAGTGCGGTTAAACGAGCCGGAATATAGTTCGCCATATCATCAATATGTGCAGCGGCACAACCAAATTGCAAATAACGTTCGTTCTTATAGCCTACCATAGAATCAAGCGTATTAACCATTTTATAGGCAAGCATACCGGGAACTCCCAAAAGCAAATACCAAAACAGCGGAGCAATAACTCCGTCACTCAAATTTTCGGCCAACGTTTCCAAAGCAGCTATACGCACTTCCTGATCGGTCAGTTCTGAGGTATCACGCCCTACAATACGGGAAACCTGCTTTCTCCCCTCCTCTAAAGAACGGTCCGCAGCTAGAAAAACCTGTTTTACTTCTCTAATAAGTGTAGTCCCTGCTAAACAATAGAAAACAAGCACAGCGGAGAGGGCGATCCCCAACCAGCGATTCAACAAAAACAGATAATGCAATGCCAAAGCAGATCCTACATATACTAGCAAAATAAGCATAATAGCCGCCCCCCTCCTTTCAACATCCGATGTGCCCCACAGTTCCATCGTTTCTCACAAAAAGAGATCAGCTTCCCGAATCCTACCACCGGATGCGGCAATCCTACCGGATCCCCAAGCAATTTATCTAATATCCATCCTATCAACAACGGAAGAATTAATACATATATGTCCATTTCTTTATACTTTCTACCAGTTTGTCATTTTCTTCCGGAGTTTGTGTAGCAATACGGAAGAAGTGTTCATTCAGCCCTTCAAAATTGGATGCGTCACGAATAAGGATACCCTGCTCTGTTGCCAGATATTCTTTCAAAGCCGCTGCCTTTCCCATACGCAATTGAACTAACATATAGTGAGTATCCGATGGCCAGATCTCCATTCCTCCTATTGAAAGTAAAGATTGAGCTAATCTCTCTTTTTCCTTCAACAACAAAGAGATATCTATATCATATTGAGAAGAAGACAATAAATAATGCCCGGCCTCTATAGCCAACTGATTAACAGACCAGGGCATCCGCTGTGTCCGAATTTCATGTAGCAGTTCTTTACATGCAGTGATATATCCTAAACGCAAGCCGGGCACGGCAAAACGTGTCATGGAATGCAACAGGATAACATTCGGAAATTCCGCAGCCTCCCTGGCTGTAAGCAAAGCCTTCTGTGTAAAGAATTCATACGACTGGTCCATGACAAAAATACGCTGCGGATTTTGTTTTATACAGGCTGTCAAGACTTCCTTCTCCCTGACCTCTCCAGTGGGATTATTAGGATTACATAACCATATCAACCTCCCCCTATCCGGCAAACGGTTCAAGTTATATATAGGAAACACTTTATGACCATGCAGACGACAAGCATCCGCATATTCGCTGAAAGTCGGCATCAAGATAGCCGAAATCTGATTCCTGAATGTCTGAGCTATTAAATAAATGGCTTCCGTAGCCCCATTGGTCACACAAACCTCTTCAGACGAAAGATGAAACCGTTTCGCCAAAACCTTTTCCAATGAATAAGGTTCCGGCTCGGGGTACGTACGGATACTTTCCATCTGCTGAAACAAATGTTGATGTAATCCGCTATGGTCTACATGATTATATACGTTTGAACTGAAATTTATCTTTATTGCTTTATACTTATAAGCATCATCACCATGTCCTTCAATCATTCCCACTCATTATTTGGTACAACAAAGGCAGATTGAGATGACTGCGTACATGCTCTGCCAATTTATCATATTGTTCTTCTTTATAAGTCCGGTAATCCAACACCGTATGACACTCCAGTTTTTCTGCGTATGGTTCCAGTAAATAATCTATAAATGCCTGATTATCCAATATTCCATGAATATAACTTCCCATACATTTTTGGTTTACAAAACAACCGTCCTCTCCACCGTCTTCCAGTTTATTCAAAGGAACTACAGACACCCCCGGAACCGGGCGGGTTTCTCCCATGTGTATTTCATATCCTTGGCAAGTTTCCGCATTCTCAAGAAAATGAAAATTCACCTGCCGTGTCACCTTCTCCCCTTGCATCGTAGTAATGACGGGAAGCAGTCCCAGTCCCGGCAATTGGCGGATCTCTCCCTCCACTCCTTCCGGATCGTGAATCTCAAGTCCCATCAATTGATATCCCCCACAAATTCCCATTACAGTAACCCCTTCCCTATGCGCACGCAGGACAGCTTGCGCCACCCCGTTCCGTCTCAACTCATACAAGTCATCCAAAGTGCTTTTGCTGCCAGGAAGCAGAATAATATCAGCTTTGGCCAGATCTTCCGTATTATTAGTATAATAAAGGTGCACTCGTTCATCCCGTTCCAATCTGTTGAAATCTGTAAAGTTTGAGAGATGACGCAACAGAACAACTGCTATGTTTATTTTGCCTTCCACTGCTTGCATCCGTTTATAGTCCAAGACTACGGAATCCTCTTCCTCAATATGTATATTTCTATAATAAGGTATTACTCCCAAGACAGGAATACCACATAAATCTTCCATCATCTTCACACCAGGCTCAAACAAACGGATATCCCCTCTGAATTTATTAATGATTATTCCTTTTATACGTTTCTTGTCCTCAGTAGTTTGTAACATGACCGAACCATAGACACTGGCAAATACTCCTCCCCGGTCAATATCAGCTACCAAAATCACATCCGCATCCGCATAACAGGCCATCGGCATATTCACCAAATCAGTATCCCGCAGATTTATTTCGGAAATGCTCCCTGCTCCCTCCATTACAATAGGGTTATAACGTGCGGCAAGACGGTCAAAGGCTGCGTTTACCTCTTGCCTCAGTTCTTCACGCCCCTCCTTGCGAAAATACTCAAAAGCGTTACGATTACCGATGGGACGACCGTTTAACACCACTTGCGAAGTATGATCGGAGCTGGGTTTCAATAACAGAGGATTCATGTCCGTGTGACAAGGAACTCCGGCAGCTTCAGCCTGTACAGCCTGTGCACGGCCTATTTCCAATCCTTCCGGAGTGGCATACGAATTCAATGCCATATTTTGTGCCTTGAAAGGTGCCGGTTGATAACCATCCTGTTTAAAAATGCGGCATAATGCGGTGGCAATAACACTTTTACCAACGTCACTACCTGTTCCCGCCAACATAATGGGGTGTAATTTCTTTTTCATCACTCTTTCTTTTTTCTTTTATAGGCAAAGGACTGCCACTTTTCTTCCGTCCAGTTCTGCTGTTGCATCTCATAACGGGCCATAACAAAAAATAAATCGGACAGCCGGTTGATAAACCGAAGTATGATTTCCGGTAACGGATCGTGTTTATGCAAAGTCCATAATCTCCGTTCTGCCGACGTGCCACAGTCCTTGCAAATTGCAACTGTGCCGATACAGGTGTTCCTCCGGGAAGAATAAAATAACCATTATCCTCCATTTGTTCCATCAACTTGTCCATTGCCTCCTCACAAAAAGAGCATAAATTATCAGGCAAAATATTGGGATTCCCATCACGAAGGGCCGATGGTGTGGCCACATGGCTCATCACTACCATTATATTTTTCTGAATCGTAAAAAGCAAGGATTGCCATTCGTGCTCCTGCGGCAAAAGTGAACGTATTATTCCTATAACAGCATTCAATTCATCGATACATCCATTAGCCTCGATACGGATATCATCCTTAGGTATCCGTTCTCCACCATGAATCCCTGTCATGCCCTTATCCCCAGTACGTGTATAAATGCGCCTCATACTTCCCATAATTTTAATATATCCGTTTCTCCCCAATATAAATGGGTATACCCGGCTATCACATTTTTATATCTATAAAGCGGGGTACTCACTTCCATTCCTCTTGCCGTAAATTGTTTCGCTACAGAAGGCATAGCATCAGGAGCAACGACATTGGAATAATGAAATTCGTGCCCGCGAAGCTCCATCCCTTTATATTCTATACGGCGATATCCTAGATGAAGTCTGGCACCCACCATGGTACAATCCAAAGGCAAAATACCCGTCATGGCATATGCAGTCCCTCCTTGGCGGACTGTCAGGGAACGGGTGAGAAACATCATACCTCCACACTCGGCCAAAATCTTCCCCCCCTCCTCTGCATAGGTTCTTAATGCTTCCATTAACTTTTTGCGCCGATGCAGTTGACGGGCAAACAATTCCGGATATCCTCCGGGTAAATAAACCAAATCAGCATCCGGCAAATCACTACCATATACAGGACTGAAATAAGTAATGCTTCCTAGCGCAGACAAGCGGTCTATGTTTTCTCTATAGATAAAGTTGAAAGCCGGATCCCGCGCTATGGCTATCTTCATCTTTTTAGCAGAAGGAGCAAAACTTTCCACCCCTATCTCAGAACTATAAGGCAATGTATACCGACACGGGAAATTACGATGACAAATACTCAGCAGCTTATCCAAATCCACATATTTCTCAACCAATTCCGCAGCCTGTTCTATTAAGGTGTTCATGGAACGTTTGGCTGTCAATGTCAAACCCAAATGCCGGGATGGAATTTTCAACCTTCTGTCATAGGCAGATACCCCAAACACTCTACTCCTGCATCAACACAAGCCTCACGTAAATAAGCGAAATGAGAAGGAGATGATACTTGATTGAAAACAATACCTGCAATCTTCACAGCCGGATTAAAATGCTTGAAACCATAAATTAACGGAGCCACAGAATAAGCTGTAGAACGCGCACTTACTATAAGCACTACAGGGATATTCAACAATCTGGCTATTTCAGCACTACTTCCCTGCATTCTTTGATAACCGTCGAACAATCCCATCACTCCTTCGGTTACACATACATCGGCTCCATCTCCATATTTATTATACAGATGTTGTACATGGGTATTTGATGCCATCCAAATATCCAAATTCACCGACTCATGGTCAGCAGCCAGCGTATGAAATTGTGTATCAATATAATCAGGACCACATTTAAAAGGCTGTACTCGCAGGCCTCGTTTGTGCAATGCCCGCAGCAACCCCATCGTAAAAGTCGTTTTTCCGCTTCCCGATGTAGCGGCCCCTATGAGTAATTGTGGCTTCATTCTTTAGTATTTCTTTTAAAAACGGATACAAAGATAGTGCAAATTGCAAATTATCGAAATTAGAATAACAGATTAATTCATAATTCCGACATATCAAGTAAATATCCTTAGAAAGCAATTAAAGTTTTATGGTTTATCAATTAAATAAGCTACCTTTGCAGTCATTTTGCCGGGATGACAGCTATAAAACGAAGCATCCTATCCCATAAAACCTACTCTAATATTTTGAAAGACAACTTTTTGAATTATAAAATTGATACTATAAATAATTAAACTAGATAATGAATTATGGAACTTTTTAGAAATCTCTTTGAAGGGTACCCTAATTTATGGGGCGGCGGAGTAGCACATTCCGTACTTATTCTTTCACTGGTCATTGCTTTCGGTATCATGTTAGGAAAAATAAAAGTGGCAGGTATCTCATTGGGAGTAACCTGGATACTTTTTGTAGGAATTGTATTCGGTCATTTCAATCTGAACCTGGACGAACATCTGTTGCATTTCTTAAAAGAGTTCGGTCTGATATTATTTGTCTACTCAGTCGGACTACAAGTGGGTCCCGGTTTCTTCTCAGCATTCAAAAAAGGAGGATTCACACTAAACCTGCTTGCCATGATGGTTGTATTTTTAGGTGTGACCATCACCATTATACTCCATTTCATAACAGGTGTCCCCATTACCACAATGGTAGGAATTCTTTCGGGTGCTGTAACAAATACCCCGGGACTAGGTGCCGCACAGCAAGCAAACAGTGATCTGAATGGTATAGACGCTCCCGAAATAGCACTGGGATATGCCGTAGCCTATCCACTGGGTGTAGTAGGATGTATTCTCTCCCTGCTGGCATTGAAATATATCCTGCGCATCAACACAAAAACCGAAGAAGCCGATGCGGAACGGGGATTGGGACATCTACAAGAACTGACCGTACGCCCTATCTCACTAGAAATACGCAATGAAGCCGTAGAAGGTAAAACAATAAAAGAAATCAAGCCATTGGTGAATCGTGATTTTGTGATTTCACGCATACGGCATTGTGACGGAGACAAACAAACAGAACTAGTGAACTCCACTACAGTATTTCACATGCACGATGAAATCCTTGTTATCGCCAATCCGATAGATGTAGAAGCTATCACTGTATTTTTTGGAAAACAAGTGAATGTGGAATGGGATTTCCAGAACAAACAACTTATTTCCAGAAAAATTCTGATCACCAAGCCTGAATTGAATGGCAAGACATTGGCTCAACTAAAAATCAGGAATAACTTCGGAGCAAGCATTACCCGTGTAAACCGTTCGGGTGTAGACCTTGTGGCCACTCCCAACCTGCAATTGCAAATGGGTGACCGGGTAAAGATTGTGGGTAGCGAACTGGCTGTAGCCCATGCCGAAAAGATTCTAGGTAATTCCATGAAACGTTTGAATCATCCCAACCTGATTCCTATTTTCTTAGGCATCGCATTAGGGTGTATTTTAGGAAGCACTCCTTTTTTATTCCCCGGTATCCCTCAACCGGTAAAACTGGGACTGGCAGGAGGCCCCCTTATTGTGTCCATCCTGATAAGCCGTTTCGGACCACATTATAAATTGATAACCTATACCACCATAAGTGCCAATTTGATGGTACGTGAAATCGGTATCTCACTTTTCCTTGCTTGCGTAGGATTAGGAGCCGGTAAAGGATTCATCGAAACAATTATTAACGAAGGCGGATATGTATGGATAGCATACGGCGCCATTATTACGCTGCTGCCTTTACTGATTGTAGGAATAATAGGACGATATGTTTATAAACTGAACTATTACACCTTGATCGGAGTATTGTCCGGAGCCACCACCAATCCGCCCGCATTAGCCTACTCCAATGATTTGACCTCTTGTGACGCTCCGGCAGTAGGTTATGCCACCGTTTATCCGCTCACCATGTTTTTACGTGTGCTTACAGCACAAATATTAATATTGGCGCTTGCCTGAAATCACTATCCGAATTATTGCAAATTCATATTGCCGTAGGAGTGAATCAAATTCACTTCTACGGTTCAAAATCCCCTCCTCTTTTCAATATTCTCTCCGTTTTAAGCAGTCATTTTTTCACTAATCTTAAAACATATATAAAATAATTGTCTACCTTTGCGCCCGGTTTGGTGATACAGGTATTTTTTCTCTATCTGTATAAAAGGGAATTCGGTTGTGGAATCCGAAGCAGTGCCCGCTACTGTGAAACCCATTTGATGAAAAGCAACTCTCGCTATGCCACTGTTTCGAAAATGAAGAAATGGGAAGCGCTTTTCAGGGTGAAGCCAGGAAACCTGCCAAATCAAAACATAGATAATCACGCTCTCCCGGGGTCAGGAAAGCCAATTATTAATTCTTAAATTCTTTCGATGAAAGTAAAATTATTATTGACAGCAATTACTTTAAGCTGTCTGGCTATTGACGTACTGGCACAAGTCAGTATCAGTGGAAAGATTGTGAGTGCCGATACCAACGAACCTGTAGTGGGGGCTAATATTCGTATTGACCAAAGCCTTTCAGGATGCACCACAAATGGTAAAGGCGAGTTTAATATCAACAATCTTCCTGATGGAAAACATGTATTAAGAATCACGCATGTCAGTTACACACCCAAATCTGTCACCACAAAAGGGGGTGAAAAAAATCTTCTTATCAAGCTACAAGACAGTTTTACCAATATAGGCCAGGTAGTAGTAACCGGAACAGGAACACACCACCGCATGACGGATAGTCCCGTGCCTGTTTCCGTTATCACCGCAAAGGATTTAAGTAATGCCAGTGTAACATCGCTGGACGAGGCCTTACAAAAGTTGACCCCATCTTTCTCAAGTATGACCAACGGTATGGGTACAACATTGAGTCTGAATGGATTGCCTGATGATTATTTCATTTTTCTGGAAAATGGCAAACGCCTGTATGGAGATGATACTTACGCCCGAACCAATGTTGCCAAAATCAAACGTATTGAAATATTGAACGGTGCCTCTTCCGCTCTTTACGGAACAAATGCTATCGGAGGAGTAATCAACATTATTACTGATGATGCAAAAAATGCTATCAATGTTTCCAGCGATACCCGTTATGCCAGTAAAGGACGTTTTACCCAGTCCGTAAACGCAGATGTCAATACCGGCAAGTTCGGCTCCTACACCTCTTACCGCCGTCAGCAGGCCGAGGGATGGCAACTGAATCCATACGAAGAGAACTCCAAAACTCATGAACTGGAAGAAACCAGGAAAGTAGCTTCTACAGGATTCTATGCAAATACTGTCAATCAAAAATTCACTTTTGATGCTACCGACAAACTCTCCTTTTATGCCCGCGGCGGATATTATGACAACAAGACACGCCGCCCTTATGAAGCATACGACTACAACATATTGCATGAAACCTTTAATTATGGTATTGGTACCCAATACATGATAAGTAAAGGGAATTATATTACCGCAGACTATTACGCCGATCATTTTTCTTCCTCTTATTGTTTTTTTAAAGACAATAAAACTTATAATGGAAAAGCAGGTGAAGAGCAAGTGCGCAAACGGACCCGCAATCACAATCTTAGCATAAAAGGTATCTTTAAATTAGGTGGCCGGCACAAACTTTCAGTCGGCACAGAATATATCGTTGATGTCTTGAAAAGTCAAACAGACAATATAGCTAAAGAAGATGCTTATACACTGGCCTTGTTTGCACAAGATGAAATAAAGTTACTGAGAAATCTACAGGCTTTGATCGGTGTACGTTACATTTATCATGAAAATTTCAAAAATCATGCCACTCCCAATGTAGCACTGATGTATAAACCCGGCAAATTCAATTTCCGTGCCTCCTATGCAGCAGGTTTCCGAACTCCTACCCTGTCTGAACTCTATGCCACTGACATAGCTAAAAAAAATGACAGGTTGACAATAGGCAATTTGGATTTAAAGCCGGAAAAGAATGATTATTTCTCATTGAGTGCAGAGTATGTACATGAGCGTTTTTCTGTATCAGTCAATGCTTTTTATAATAATATTCGTGACATGATAGATTATAATACGATTGCCACGGGAGATAAAGCTATGGAGCAATATGGTCATAAGGAAGTTCGTCAACGTGATAATATAGCGGAGGCTAAAGTATACGGAATCAATGTATCCGCCAATGCATACCTAGGTGCCGGGTTCAATTTAAGCGGAGGATATACTCATCTTAATACCCAAGACGTGGAATTGGAACAACCCATCGACAAAAGTATTAAAAACGCATACAATATCAATGCCCAATGGGCGCATTCATGGAAGATATATCGGTTGAACATAAATTTGAACGGTCGTATCAACAGCAAACGTTTCTCTAAAAGTTATGGCTATGCTCCCGACTATCAATTGTGGGATTTAAACACACGCCATTCTTTCAACTTAAAATCTGTAATCATAGAACCCGGATGTGGCATAGAAAACCTGTTCGATTATACGGATGATCGTCCTTATAACAGCAATTATGCAACTCTTACCCCCGGACGTTCATTCTATATCAGTTTGTCTTTAAAATTTAAAAGCTAAAAAAATCAAAGACTTATCGAAGATAATATAAAATAAACCTATATCTTTGCAACAGAATTAGTAATCGGGCTATCACATAGCCCGATGCAAGGGAATCCGGTGTAAATCCGGGGCTGTACCTGCAGCTGTAAATCCTCATTATGTTGATTGGATAGTCCAAAACCACTGTTTCATTTGAAGAAATGGGAAGGTTTCCAATCAGAGGAAAGCCAGAATACCTGCTAAGTCTGTTGAACAATAAACACCAAGCTTCCAGGATTAGAAGTATGTGTCCATTCGAACAAGCGTTTTCCAACGTCTATTCCTTTGTGGCATTCCTCTTTATCAGAGGGAAACTTGATGTTTTATTTTGCAAATTAAATAAAACACAATATGAGGTATTTACTTCCTGCTATTCTACTATTAGGTACACAAATTGCAAGTGCCCAAAGTATTCTCAAAGATAAAGACGATAAAGAATTGTCCGTATTACTGAATGAAGTGGTCATCACGGGTACAGGTACTGAACATTATCTGAAAGATGCTCCCGTACAGACTGAAGTAATAACCAGCAAAGCTTTGGAACAATATCAGGCACGCAGTATAGACGATTTGCTCAGTGGTCTTAGTCCTTCATTGACCTTTCATGATGGTGATATGGGGAGCCATATCCAACTAAACGGATTGAACAATGACTATATCCTGATCATGATAAATGGAAAAAGAATGAATGGCGATGTAGGAGGGCAAAACGACTTGAATCAATTAAATCCAGCTAATATAGAACGCATAGAGATTGTAAAAGGGGCCGCTTCTTCACTTTATGGCAGTGACGCAATAGCCGGAGTTATCAATATCATAACCAAACGTAACCGTGAAAAAATGGAGCTCACCAATACATCCCGCATAGGTGAATATGGTGATATACGTCAAAGTACCAGTTTCGGCTTTAATTATGGAAAGATAAAATCTGTAACCGGAATCAACTTCCGGCATACCGATGGCTGGCGGAATACAGACCTGCAGTGGGATCAGAATCAATTGAAATCCGGCTCTACTATGTTGACCGTAAACCGTTCTTCAAACTATACCCTGTCCGAGAACATTGAATGGCAAGTCAATCGCAAACTAGACCTCACTGCAGAAGGCACTTATTATGAGCGTTGGGTAATGCGTACACACGGTCCTTGGAAATATCAAGCCAACGATTTTTATTATCGCAACTATACATTTGCAGTAGGAAGTAAATATAAATTAGGAAAACGGAATTATCTGACTGCAGACCTCTCGTATGGCAGATACGGTTACTTCTATGACTATAAGCTAAACGAGCATACTGATTATTTTCTAGACAATGACCGCCATGAACGTATCACCTACTTTGCCGGTCAACGTATCAAACAAAGTATTCAGAAACAAATATTAGGCCAGGTAAAAAGTGTATTTTATCTTGGAGAGGACCATATTTTAAATGCAGGAATCGAATATCAGTACAATCATTTGGAATCACCTCATCACATTGACGGTGACCGCGCTTCCGTTTATACGTTGGCAGCTTATATACAGGAGGAATGGACAGCCAGAGAAAATCTGGTTCTGACTGCCGGGGTACGAGGAACACAACACAAGGAAACAGGATTGAATTTCAGTCCGAAAATATCAGGACTTTATAAACCCGGAGAACATATTAATTTGCGTGCTTCTTATGCTTTAGGCTACAAAGCACCCACTATTAAAGAACTTTATTATAATTATACCGGCGTTATCGGAGGCGGTGCCTTGACTGCATATCATGGCAACACAAATCTAAAAGCACAAACCTCACAATATGCTTCAATCGGTATCGAGTACGTAGGGCAAAAATTCCAAGCCAGTTTAACCGGATACATGAATTATCTTCACAACATGATTGAGTTGGTTGAAATTTCCGTAACTCCCGATGAAAAGTTTCTTGAAGTAGAAAAGAGCAAACAATATAAGAATCTGACAAAGGCACGTATTTATGGTATGGATTTCACCTTCAACTATCGTCCTGCAAAATCTCTCAGCCTTGCCGGCGGATATAGTTATGCTGATCCAAAAGCGCAATATCCTAACAAAGGTATAGATTATATGAAATATCTTCCTATTGATGCTACTTCCAGCCATAATGCAAATTTAAATGTCTTATGGCAACATTCATGGAAACTGTATCGTTTGGGTATCGGCATCTATGGCAGATATCAGTCTACACGCCGTTATATAAATGATAATAATGCCGACGGATTCCAAACTTGGCGTATCAACACAGCCCACTCATTATTAAAAATGAAACGGTGGTCATTAACGATGAATGCCGGGGTAGATAATGTATTTGACTATGTAGACCGTACTCCTTTCGGACGGAATCGTGCCACATCAACTCCCGGAAGAACTTTTTATGTCTCCGCCCTCATTAAATTCAAAAACAATTAATAACCAACAATTTATAAATTAATTTTTATTCGTATGAAACAATTCAAGTATTATCTGATGGCGGCTTTTGTTGCTGCCGCAACTTGCACAGGATTCAGTTCCTGTAGTGACAATGATGATGAAGAAAGTACTGTTAATCCTGCTGTGGATGTAGTAACCAGAACCAAGCAACACGACACAGCAATTTTGCTCTGTACTTTTGGCAGTACCTATAATGAGTCCCTTTCTGTTTATGATGATGTGATTGAGGATTTTAAAGCTAAATTCCCCAATACGGATATTTATATGTCATTTACTTCACGTACATGTATCGGACGTGTAGAAGCATCTACCGGCATAGCACGTTATGAATTGGACCAATGGTTGAAAGCAATAGGCGATGCAGGATACAAACGTGTGGCTGTACAATCATTGCACGTAATTCCAGGCGAAGAATATCTTTCATTAATGAATACTGATGTAAAAAAATACTTTATGATTCAATGGTATCCGCATATTGATGTATTGAAAGGTGCCAACCTTCTTTCCAGTGCAGAAGATACTAAAGATGTAGCAGAGATACTTTACAAACACTATGAGTCTAAATTAGCAGACAAGAACAACATCGTGCTTCTAATGGGACACGGTAATCCGGATGAGAATTACAATGCTAACAAAAAGTACTCTGACATGGAAAAAGCATTGCAGGAACTTGCTGCCAACAACAATATCTTTGTAGGTACTGTGGATTATGGTGACATGCTTTTCTTCCCGAAAGAAATAGAGGAAGAACCGGCTAATAGAATTCCTGTAGAAGGATTTGACAAAACCCAATATCCCGACTGTATGTACTCTAAGGTGATGAGCTATTGCGAAAAGAACGGCCTGAACCCATCAGAAGTAAATGTTTATCTTGCACCTTTCATGTCAATTGCCGGTGACCATGCCCACAACGACCTTTGGGGATTGGAGCTATGGCCGAAGATGACGATGTAAGTAATGTGGAAATCAATACAAATGAATATAGCTGGCGTGAACGTTTGGAGAAATTAGGATTCAAAGTGGACAGAACATTCGAAAGCCACCCGATAGATCAAGCCGGAGCTGATCATGGTATTAAAGACGGATGTAATATGAAAGCCCTTGGCAGTTATCCTGAGATTCGCCAAATTTGGGTAAACCATTTATATGAAAACTGGAATGACGACAGTGCATGGGAGAATGGTGAAGACTATCAACCGGAAGCATAACCAACTTAATATATTTATCTGAAAAAGGCGGAATTTATTTCCGCCTTTCAGATACGCCAAAACCGATAGGTAATATCTTTCATCTCATCCCCGTATATCCGATAGAAATGCTGATTGGTATCAGGAGATTTCAAGCCACCCAATTTTTCAATATACGGTCCCAACTTTATATATTCAAAGTTCTGAACGGAAAGACCTTCCGGCAATTCATTCTTCCCCGAATACCAACCCACCTTTACCAAAGCGATAGACTGTCGGTGAAGAAATCCTGCCAACCTTTCCACTTCAAAGGGTTCGGCATCGCCTCCCATAAAACAGACGCAAGTCACCGCCTTTCCATACTTCTGTAAAAGATGCCCAAGACTTTCTTCCGTTAAAGATTCTCCTACATTTTCCAACAAATGAGGCTATGACAGCCCTTGCACCTATTGGGACAGTTAGAGAGATTGATCGCCAGAGTGACTTCATCCGGAATTTCTTGAAATACGATGTCATAATCAACGTAACGGAGCATAATATCTTTGTGCAGCCTCCTTCTGCCTTGCCTGAGAAAAATTACTGATCCGCTTCATATACCCGATAACACGTGTCAGATAATCCACATTCCGACTATGACATTCAGGACATTCATGCAAGTATCTCTTATCAATATGCTTACATTCATTGCAAATGGTATTCGGTATATTAAATGTAAAGTAATTACAGCCTTCTATAGCAGCTACCCGAAGTAGTTGTCTGTACTGCTCCTTACTAAGATGTTCTTCCAAATTCATGTGCAAGGCCGAGCCTCCCGTTAAATGCTTTATATAGCGGCGTCCATGCAGACGGAATTTATCGACAACATTCAACGATTTGTCTTCTACAATATAGAAATAACTGTTATAACATTCTCGGAATGTTTGGAAGCCTGCTTCTTTATCCCATTTAGCGTGCTTCACTCCTACATTCTCAGCAGGAATCATTTCGCAATTAAACAAAACATCCTTTGTACGGTACTTCCTATTATATCGTTCAATCATTCCTAAAATCTCCTGAACAAATGCTTCATACTTAGGGTTATCATTGATTTCAATACCCATAAATTGCGCTGCTTCCACCAAACCATTAACACCGATAGTTAGATACTGACGGTTCATATTGATGTAACCAGCATCAAACAAAGGCAGCATACCTTTCGACTGCAACAATTTCAGATTCTCATTATAAGCCAACTGGACTTTGTGTACCAAATCAACCACTTCTTCCAAAAAAAACGGATAAAGTATACCGGATTTCACCGCATGCTGGATGCAACGGTTCAAATTAATAGTCAGCACACTTTTTGAGCCTGTAGAAACCCCACCTGCTCCCAAAGTATAGCTGAAACCATTGTCCTGTATCTCATTGCGAAGACGGCAGCAACTACTTAAAGAATCTGCATTATCACTCATATAAGTAAAGAAAGAATGACCTTCGGAATACATTTCAGCCGTAAAGTCACCATATTCCTTATCTAATACATCACCATCTTTAGTCAAAAGCGCCATTGTTTCTACAGGAAATGTTAAAACAGTACGTGTACGCTCTTTATTAAACCATTTCATGAAACGTTTCTGCAACCAACTTAGTGAATTCCAGTCAGGTTGGCTTCCATCGGGAAAAAAGAAGTTACCAAAAAGACTTTCAAAATAATATTTGTCATAGTAAGCTACATTCCAAAAGACGGCTTGAAAATTACGCGCCCCTGTAGGCTGGTTAATAGAATATACTATTTGCTCGAAACAGTCTGTAATGATTTTGTCTATTGTTCTTTGTTTGGTAGATAAATCAACAATCTTATCGGGATACTTATAATATTCCTGCCCATATTCCAAACCAATGAAATAATTCATATACATCAAAAACTCTGGAGTAGCACAGGCACCACTTAACATACTGGATACAATAAAAACCATATTGACAAATCCACCACAAAAAGATTTCAAGTTAGTAGGAGCCGTAGAGTTCCCTCCCACTGCTATCGTACCATTATTCAACCAAGGATACATAGTAATGCTGGCACAATAATTAGCCAGATTAGTTTCATCATTTTTATAAATAAAATGATGATTCAGAAGTTCCAAATAACGATCGGACAATTCCTTTCCATACATGTCTTTCAAACGGTCAGTCAACAGACGACGGTTGAGACGAATAAAATTTGATTTGGGTAACTCTCCTATCAGCGTAGCAATATTCTTATTCTCCACATTGGCATTCGCATCATATTTACTGCCGGTTGCCGGATTGGAAGCGTCACAATAGTCAAGCAAAAACTTCAGTTTATCTCTCACCTCACGATCCTCCAAATGTTTCTGACGATACAGCATATACGCTTGGCAACACTGTAATAATGTTCAGCCATCAGGGCCACCTCCACCTGATTCTGGATTTCTTCCACATTCATTCCATCACTGACACTAACGCGACTCAATACAGTAGTAATCACATCCTGGGTAGCAAAACTTCCTACTGACAAAAATGCTTTGGCTATTGCATTTTTAATTTTATCAAGAGAGAAAGTTTCTTTTTTACCATCTCTCTTAATAATAAATACCTCTGAATTAATCATACTTATAAATTAAGGTTATACAAAACACACATTATTCAATATAAGTCTTTCACACACGACAATTCATGGAAACCAGTAATAAAAAGGATCAGTATGATTCGTTCTATCGCCTTTCACCCGAAAGCCATGAATGATATAAACTATAACGGCAGGTCTTCTGACTTGTTTCCGTTGTAACGCCTTCCCGGTTTTCACAATAACCAGTGGCTAAGAATGTCACAACACTTCCCCACACTATGGGAGGATAAAACTTACAGCTACGGGGATAGTTCCTGATTTGCACAGGATTCCCTTTTAATTCCGTTTCGCGCCAACGGCTAATCCGGAAACCGATATTACTGACAAAGTTAGGAATTAAATCAATAAAACAACTGGAAAAAGAAAAAAAACTTCAAGCAACACTTTTTTCATCTTTTCCGCTTCGTTTAATTATAAAATCCATTATCTTTGCCCCGAATTGGTTTCGGATAGTCTATCTGCTATTCGGATTAAAAGGGAATCGGGTGCAAATCCCGGACAGTCCCGCTGCTGTGAAGCTCTGCTGGAATCTTGAAAAATACCTTTGCCACTGATGTGACAATCCTCACATCGGGAAGGCTTCAAGATAAGGAGTCAGTCAGAAGACCTGCCATTCATTAAAGGCTGTTTTTACTCGTGGGATTAGGAAAGCAGTACGAAAGAAAATAAGAAAATAAAAAATTTACGGGAGGAATGCCTATGAAAAAGGTATGTCCACGTTGTGGTGCAACATTTGATTGTATGCACAATGATATTTTATCGTGTCATTGCGCAACTGTCCGACTGGATGCTCTGCAACGCACCTATTTAATGGAGAATTATTCCGATTGCCTGTGCCATGACTGCCTGAAAGCCGTCAAGGACAGTTTCTATGCCTGCGAAATTAACCCCCGTTATAATAAGAAGAAAAATGATAAAGAAAGTATTGATTGCAAACAGAGGTGAAATAGCCTTACGTGTAATGCGTTCCTGCCGAGAAATGGGCATACGGACCGTTGCTGTCTTTTCAGAAGCCGACCGCACTTCTCATCATGTGATGTATGCTGACGAGGCCTATCTTATAGGTCCTGCTATAGCCAGGGAAAGCTATTTAAATATAGAAAAAGTAATAGAGACTGCCAAACGATGCAAAGCCGATGCCATTCATCCCGGTTATGGTTTTTTGTCCGAGAATGCTGATTTTGCCCGCCGATGCAAAGAGGAGGGGATCATCTTTATCGGCCCTTCCGCCGAGACGATGGAAGCGATGGGTGACAAGATTGCCGCCCGTAAGCGTATGATTGCCGCAGGCGTTCCCGTGGTCCCCGGTACGGAACAACCGTTGCAAAGTGCCGAAGAGGCGGTACGTATCTGTAATGAAATAGGCTATCCTGTCATGCTGAAGGCTTCTATGGGAGGCGGCGGTAAAGGGATGAGGCTGATACACAGTGAAGACGAAGTGGTGGAGGCATATAACACCGCCCGTTCCGAGTCCATGTCTTCTTTCGGGGATGATACGGTTTATCTGGAAAAATTTGTGGAGGAACCCCATCATATAGAATTTCAAATTCTGGGTGACAATCATGGCAATGTAATCCATCTGTTTGACCGCGAGTGTTCTGTCCAGCGTCGCAACCAGAAGATTGTAGAGGAGAGCCCGTCTCCGTTCCTTACTCCGGAACTCCGCCAGGAGATGGGGGAAAAGGCAGTGGCTGCCGCCAGGGCGGTGAACTATTCGGGAGCCGGAACTATCGAGTTTCTGGTGGACAAGAACCGCGATTTCTATTTTCTGGAGATGAACACCCGTTTGCAGGTGGAGCATCCCATCACCGAAGAAGTGGTGGGCGTGGATCTGGTAAAAGAACAAATCCGTATAGCCAATAACGAGGTGCTGCACCTGAAGCAAGAAGAACTTTTCCAGCGCGGTCATGCCATCGAATGTCGTATCTGTGCGGAAGACACGGAGAACAACTTCATGCCTTCGCCGGGTATCATCAAACAGCTGACGGAGCCTAACGGCATCGGCGTACGCATTGACAGCTACGTTTACGAAGGTTACGAGATTCCCATCTATTACGACCCGATGATAGGCAAGCTGATTGTATGGCTACGACCCGCCAATATGCCATAGAACGTATGCGCCGGGTACTTTACGAGTACAAGATTACGGGGCTGAAGACCAACCTCAGTTATCTGAAACGCATCATGCATACCCCCGACTTTGTAAAGGGTGAGTATAATACCTTGTTCATAGAGAAGAACTCGCGTATGCTGCTCCGTGGCAACGGTAATAATGAGGAGATTGAGAATATCGCCATGATCGCCTCTTATATTGACTATCTGATGAATCTGGAAGAGAACAAGAGTCCCCAGCTGTCTGATGCCCGTCCCATCAGCCGCTGGCGTGAGTTCGGCTTGCAGAAAGGAGTATTGAGAATCTGATTCTTCATTTAATTAAGCAAAAGTATGGAAATACATATTGGAGACCGCGTAGCCGATGTGACGTTGGTGAGCAGGAAGGAAACAAGGTACAGTTTATGATTGACGGAAAACCGTATGATGTGGATATCGTTATGGCCGAGAACGGAAGCTGTTCCATCCTGCACGATGGCAATTCCTTCAATGCCGAACTGATCCGTGGGGAGGGTGGAAAGAGTTATGATGTGAATATGTTCTACCGTTCCTATCATGTGGACATAGTGGACACCCAGACCAAGTATCTGCGTATGAAAAAGGGCGGCGAGGAGAGACAGGATGACAAGATTGTAGCTCCCATGCCCGGAAAGGTTGTAAAAATCCCGTCCGGAAAGGAGACCGTCTGTCATCCGGGGATATTGTGGTAGTGCTGGAGGCCATGAAGATGCAGAGCAACTACAAAGTGACCTCGGACTGCACGGTAAGGGATATCCTGGTCAATGAAGGGGATTCCGTCAATGCTAACCAGGTATTAATAGTATTGGATATAATAAAAGAAGATTGATCATGACAAGAGAAGAAATATACAGCCGGTTTGAAGAGCTGGACAAACGCGCGTCGCTGGGCGGCGGTGTGGACAAGATCGAGAAACAACACGCCCAAGGGAAGATGACCGCTCGCGAGCGTATCGGAATGTTGCTGGACAAAGGTACGTTCAATGAACTGGACAAGCTGGTGAACCACCGTTGTACCAACTTCGGCATGGAGAAGAAGCAGATTGCCGGAGATGGTATGGTCACCGGTTACGGAAAGATAGACGGCCGTCCGGTGTTTGTCTATGCATATGATTTTACCGCACATGGCGGCTCGCTGAGCGAGACCAATGCTGCCAAAATCGTGAAGGTGCAACAACTGGCATTGAAAAACGGCGCTCCCGTCATCGCCCTGAACGACTCGGGAGGCGCACGCATCCAAGAAGGGGTGAACAGCCTTGCCGGATATGCCTCTATTTTCTATCAGAACACTATCGCCTCAGGTGTTATCCCGCAGATTTCCGCCATCTTGGGTCCTTGTGCCGGAGGAGCCTGCTACTCACCAGCACTAACCGATTTTATCTTTATGGTAAAAGAGAAGAGCCACATGTTCATCACCGGCCCGGATGTGGTGAAGACTGTGACTAACGAGGAGGTGGGCAAGGAAGAACTGGGCGGTGCCTATACCCACAGCAGCAAAAGCGGTGTGACCCATTTTATGTGCGACAATGAGGAGGAAACGCTGATGAGTATCCGCGAATTGCTGAGTTTCCTGCCTTCCAACAATATGGAGGATGCGCCGTTGGTTCCCTGCAACGATGACATCCATCGTCAGGTGGAGGCGTTGCAGACTGTCATTCCCGAAGATCCGAATATGCCTTATGATATAAAGGATATCATCGAACCGGTGCTGGATAACCAGTATTTCTTCGAGGTGATGCCTCACTTTGCTAAAAATGTGGTGGTGGGGTTCGGTCGCCTGGGAGGTCGTTCCGTAGGTATTGTTGCCAATCAGCCCGCCTGGCTGGCCGGCGTCCTTGACATTGACGCCAGTGACAAGGCTGCCCGTTTTATCCGTTTCTGCGACTGCTTTAACATTCCTCTGATCACTTTCGAGGATGTTCCCGGCTTCCTGCCCGGAACAATACAGGAACACAACGGCATCATCCGCCACGGTGCGAAGATAGTTTATGCATACGCCGAAGCTACAGTGCCCAAGGTAACTTTAATTACCCGTAAAGCTTACGGAGGTGCCTACATTGTCATGTCCAGCAAACCGACGGGAGCCGATGTGAACCTGGCTTATCCACAGGCGGAAATAGCCGTTATGGGAGCTGCGGGAGCTGTAAATATCCTCTATCGGAAATCCACTCCTGAAGAAAAACAAGAAATAATCAAAGATTACGAAGATAAATTCTCTAACCCTTATTGTGCGGCAGAACGCGGCTTGATTGATGAAGTGATTATGCCCCGTGACACCCGCTATAAACTCATTCAGGCTTTGGAAATGTGTCACAACAAAAACCAAAGCAATCCGCCTAAAAAGCACGGCAATATGCCGTTGTAATTGTTCAATGTGTGTGTATCCCCGCAGAAGTGATTTTTCCGGGGATACTTTTACCAACCCACATGATGGGAAATTTTAAATATAAAATGATGACTTAGTTAAAAATAAATATATTTCTTAATACTATGGAACTTCTTAAAAACCTCTTTGAAGGATATCCCAATCTTTGGGGCGGAGGTGTAGCACACTCCGTACTCATTCTGTCACTAGTTATCGCCTTTGGAATTATGCTGGGTAAAATAAAAATATCCGGCATCTCACTTGGTGTCACATGGATTCTTTTTGTCGGTATCGTATTCGGCCATTTCAATCTGAATCTGGATGAACACCTGCTACATTTTCTAAAAGAATTCGGTCTTATTTTGTTCGTCTATTCCATTGGTTTGCAGGTGGGTCCCGGTTTCTTCTCAGCCTTTAAGAAAGGAGGATTTACGCTGAACATGTTGGCTATGGGGGCTATTTTTATCAGTGTAGTCATTACTATCATTTTACATTTTACTACCGGAACTCCCATAACCACCATGGTCGGCATTCTCTCTGGTGCTGTTACCAATACTCCCGGCCTTGGTGCCGCCCAACAGGCAAATAGTGATTTAAATGGCATAGATGCACCGGAGATTGCGATGGGATATGCTGTTGCCTATCCCTTGGGGGTGGTTGGTGCCATTCTCTCATTGCTTGCACTGAAATACATTCTTAATATCAAAACATCACAAGAAGAAGCTGATGCCGAAAAAGGATTGGGACATTTACAGGAACTGACCGTACACCCCGTTACATTAGAGATAAAAAATGAAGCAATACATGGGAAGACCATTAAGGAAATACGTCCTTTGGTAAACCGCAACTTCGTCATTTCGCGCATACGCCATCATGACGGACAACAGGAAGTGGAACTAGTAAATTCAGAAACGATATTACATATTGATGACAAGATTCTGGTTATCTCGAACCCTATTGACATTGAAGCGATTACAGTATTTTTTGGCAAACAGGTAGAAATGGAATGGGAACAGTTAAACAAGAAACTTATCTCACGCCGCATTTTGATAACAAAGCCTGAGTTAAATGGAAAAATGCTCTCACAACTTAAGATACGAAATAACTTCGGTGCGGGCATCACCCGTATCAACCGTTCAGGAGTAGACTTGGTAGCTCCCCACATTTACAGTTGCAAATGGGCGACCGTGTAACTATAGTTGGTAGTGAACTTGCTGTCACTCATGCCGAAAAGGTTTTGGGAAACTCCATGAAGAGACTGAATCATCCCAATCTTATCCCCATTTTTTTCGGCATCGCATTAGGATGTATCTTGGGAAGTATTCCATTTATGTTTCCAGGTATTCCACAACCAGTAAAACTTGGTCTAGCAGGTGGACCGCTTATTGTATCCATTCTTATCAGTCGTTTCGGTCCTCAATATAAAATGATTACATACACCACGATGAGTGCTAACTTGATGATAAGAGAAATCGGGATTTCCTTATTCCTAGCTTGTGTAGGGTTGGGAGCCGGGAAAGATTTTATAGAGACAATTGTAAATGAAGGTGGATATATTTGGATTATGTATGGAGCTATTATTACGACCGTACCATTAATCATAACGGGGCTCATTGGGCGTTATGCCTGTAAATTAAACTATTATACCCTTATTGGTGTATTATCAGGAGCAAATACTAATCCGCCTGCCCTCGCCTATTCCAATGATCTGACTTCATGTGACGCTCCGGCCGTGGGATATGCCACCGTATATCCGCTTGCTATGTTCCTACGCGTACTTACGGCTCAATTATTGATACTCTCATTAGGTTAAACTTTAAAATTCTTTAAATATGTACCAACAAGAAACGATTACCAAAGAACTACATTTACAGTTAAGTGATGAAGATTTGGCACAGTTCGAACTTGATGCCAAAGAAACGGAACGCCTCGGACACATCGGCACCCACATGGATTGCTATATGGAAGCTCCCGCTACTAAAGAATATGTAACAGATGCCGTCGTGGTAGATTGTCGGAACGGACTACCAGCCGACGAATACTTTAATAACTTGGACATAGAAGGTAAAGCATTGGTTTTATATACCGGCAATATGGCAACCAACGACTATGCAACCAAAGACTTCTTTATGTTTGACATGAAGCTTAATTGGGACTCTCTGGCTGCATTACTTTATAACCATCCAAAGTTTATTCTTATTGACTCACATGGGTTAGGCATGTTTTCACAACACCGGTTATTCGATATGGAATGTGAGAAAAACGGTTGTTTTCTTATTATGTGCCTGATGCTTGAAGGAGAAGAAATATTGAATATAAAAAAATTAAAGATTGAAATTGACAAGGAAATGCCTTCCACTGGAAAGCCATGTCGTGTCTATGGATTCTAAAAAAAGAAAAACATAACTTCATTTAAATGGATAAGACAGCCGAAACTTTGATAGATGTCAGTGGATTTATTTCTGAATATTCCGCTCACATGATGGGATGTGGTGTACATACTTCACGAGTGATACGCAGTGCCAATCGCATTGGGGAATCATTCGGTTATATGGTAAAAATCAGTGTCATTCAGAAAAAGAAAAAACGAGATCGAAAAGCAAGTATATCAATTGGTTACTCATAACAATAGTAGCTGTGCTGCTTGGAAGCATGGTAGTAGAACTTGTCCAAAATGTTTAATACCATCCAACTTTTATAAATCATTTCTGATTTTTAAACTAACTCAATGCTGTAATAATTCCAATTTCCATTATCTTTGTTCCCGAATCGGTTCCGAATAGATGTCCTCTATCCGGATTAAAAGGGAATCGGGTGTAAATCCCGGACAGTCCCGCTGCTGTGAAACTCCGATAAAATTTCCGATATGTACCTATTGCCACTGCCTGACTCCACATAACGAGAACGCGGGAAGGCATCGGAAATGAGGAGCCAGTCAGAAGACCTGCCATTCATCAAAGGCCGTTTCTACTCGTGGGGTTAGGGAAGCGGTACGAAAAGATACAATAATTCATACCAACAGCATCTCATGCAAATAATTAAAAGGAATGGGGCAACAGAATCCTACGACAGAGAAAAAATAGCCGTTGCCATACGGAAAAGCTTTGCCAGTACCCAAAAAGAAATAACAGATGAAGCTGTCTACACCATAGTAGACGAAGTGGAACTATTTCTGCATCAAAACGAAGCAAATCGTAGTGTAGAACGCATTCAGGACGAAGTGGAACGTAGTTTGATGGAACATGGCTTTTATGCAGAAGCCAAAAACTATATACTTTACCGTTGGCAACGCACAGAAAGAAGAAAAGCTCTTAGCCAAATCATTACTGGAACCGGTGATGATACTATATCAAATATACTAAAAGAGATACAAAAAGACTTCTCCGGGAAGGAATATAGTCTAACCCTTCTCGCAGAGAAATTCACAAGTTTCTGTAAACCGGATATGACACCCGGGGAACGGTTGGCGGCACTTGTCAAAGCGGCTGTAGAACTGACGACACAAGAAACTCCCGATTGGGAATTCATTGCGGCGCGTCTGCTGAATTTCCGATTAACAAAAAAACTGACCGAACAGGCGGAAGCTGCCGGCATCTTTTCATTTTATGATAAATTACGTTACCTCACCGATGAGGGTTTGTATGGTAATTATATCTTAGCCTCCTATACTCCACAAGAGATAGAAACGGCAGCTGGCTTCATGTGTCCTGAACGTGACAAGCTTTTCAATTATTCAGGACTGGATCTGCTTGCCAAGCGTTATCTGATCCGTACCCGTTCACACGAGCCTATGGAATCTGTGCAGGAAATGTATTTAGGGATTGCCCTTCATCTCGCTATGCCCGAAAAACAGGACAGACTGCAATGGGTAAAAAAGTTCTATGATATATTAAGTCGTTTGGAAGTCACAATGGCCACTCCTACCCTGCAAATGCCCGAAAACCTTATCACCAGTTATCCAGTTGCTTCATTGATACAGTGCCCGATAGTCTGGAAGGCATTTACCGCAGTTTAGACAATTTTGCGATGGTAAGCAAATTTGGAGGAGGAATGGGAATGTATTTTGGCAAAGTTCGTGCCGCAGGTGGAAACATACGCGGATTCAAAGGTGTGGCCGGAGGTGTAATCCGATGGATGAAACTGGTGAATGACACTGCTGTAGCCGTTGACCAGTTAGGTATGCGTCAGGGAGCCGTAGCCGTCTATCTGGATGTATGGCACAAAGACTTGCCTGAGTTTCTGCAACTCCGGACCAATAATGGAGATGACCGGATGAAAGCGCACGACATCTTCCCTGCCGTATGCTATCCGGACTTATTCTGGCGTATGGCGAAACAGGATTTAAACCAGCAATGGTATTTATTCTGTCCCAATGAAATAATGACCGTCAAAGGATACTGTCTGGAAGACTACTACGGAAAGGAATGGGAACAGAAATACATGGATTGCGTAAATGACTCCCGACTCTCCAAGCGCTGTATGAGCATCAAAGATATCGTCAGACTGGTACTACGTTCGGCTGTAGAAACAGGTACTCCCTTTACATTCAATCGTGACACCGTGAACCGTGCCAATCCCAATGCACACCGGGGGATCATTTATTGCTCCAATCTTTGCACGGAAATAGCACAAAACATGTCCTCCATTGAAACAGTCTCTACAGAGATATGTACGGAAGATGGTGATACAGTGGTAGTCAAAACTATCCGGCCCGGAGACTTTGTGGTATGTAATCTTGCCAGCCTTTCATTAGGACATTTGCCCTTGGAAGATGAAAAACAAATGAAAGAAAAGGTGGCAACTGTAGTACGGGCATTGGATAATGTGATTGAACTGAACTTTTATCCGATTCCTTTCGCTCAGATTACCAATCATCGCTACCGCAGTATCGGCTTGGGAGTCAGCGGTTATCATCATGCTCTTGCTGTTCGCGGTATTCGTTGGGAAAGCGAGGAACATCTCAATTTTATGGATAAAGTTTTCGAACGTATCAACTATGCTGCTATAGCAGCAAGTAGCGAACTGGCAAAAGAAAAAGGATCCTATCATTATTTTGAAGGTAGCGACTGGCAGACCGGAGCTTATTTTATAAAACGGGGCTACAATTCGCCAGAATGGAAAGCATTGGCTGTAAAAGTTTCCACACAAGGAATGAGAAATGCCTATCTTCTTGCCATTGCCCCCACCAGCAGCACCAGTATCATTGCCGGAACCACTGCCGGAACAGATCCGGTAATGAAACGTTTCTTCTTGGAAGAAAAGAAAGGAGCCATGCTGCCACGTGTTGCACCGGCATTGTCCGATAAGACCTATTGGATATATAAAAGTGCTTATCTGATAGATCAGACATGGAGTATCCGTGCCGCAGGGATCCGGCAGTTACATATAGACCAGGCGCAAAGTCTGAATCTATACATTACCAATGAATTTACCCTGAGACAAGTATTAAACCTGTATTTGCTGGCATGGGAATGTGGCGTAAAAACAATATATTATGTCCGTAGCAAATCGTTGGAAGTAGAAGAATGTGAAAGCTGTGCCTCCTGATCTTTTCGTAAACACTCCAGTACTGAATTGTCATGCTAAAACATTCCTTGTAGGGCGCAAGTATTGCGCCCCTACAAGGAATGAATAACAAATTTATTTTTAATATACAGCCTTGAGTTAGCAGTAAAACAAGAAGACAGAATATAAAACAACAATAAATCATGAATACAATAAAATTAAAAAAGAATGCCCTTTTCAATCCTGAGGGAGATACCGACCTCCGGCACAGAAGAATGATTGGAGGAAACACCACCAATTTGAATGATTTCAATAATATGCGCTATAAATGGGTTAGTGACTGGTATCGTCAGGCTATGAATAATTTTTGGATTCCCGAAGAAATCAATCTCACCCAAGATACCAAGGATTATCCTCACCTGGACCAGGCAGAACGCACCGCCTATGATAAAATCCTGAGTTTTTAGTGTTCCTTGATTCTTTACAAAGCAATAATCTGCCCACCATCAGCGAATACATCACAGCCAATGAAGTTAATCTATGCCTCCATATCCAAGCCTTTCAGGAATGTGTACACAGCCAAAGCTACAGTTACATGCTGGATTCTATCTGTAGCCCCGAAAAGCGTAACGAGATCCTTTACCAATGGAGGACAGACGAACACCTGCTGAAAAGAAATACTTTATAGGCAATTGCTATAACGAATTCCAGGAAAGTCAGGATGGATTCACATTGATGAAAACCCTTATCGCCAATTATATATTGGAAGGAATCTATTTCTATAGCGGATTCATGTTTTTCTATAACTTGAGCCGTAATGGAAAAATGTCAGGTTCCGCACAAGAAATCCGATATATCAATCGAGATGAAAACACGCATCTGTGGTTATTCCGCAACATTATTCTGGAATTAAAGAAAGAAGAACCGGATTTATTCACTCCCGATAAAGTAAAAATATATGAATACATGATGCGTGAGGGGGTCAAGCAGGAAATAGAATGGGGACAATATGTGATAGGAGACAATATACAGGGACTCAACCGGAAAATGATAGAAGATTATATTCAATATTTAGGCAATCTCCGTTGGAGTAGTTTAGGTTTTGGCCCTCTGTACGAAGAAAACCATAAAGAGCCGGAAAGCATGCACTGGGTATCTCAATATTCTAATGCCAATATGGTAAAGACTGATTTTTTTGAAGCAAAGAGTACGGCTTATGCCAAAAGTACAGCTTTGGAAGATGACTTATAACCCATTTACAAAATATATTTTGCTCCGCATCTTAAACCCATTAAGATACGGAGCAATAAATGGTCTGACAGAAACATTTCCATTAAAGACTATCAATAAACAGCTGCCGCCACCTCTTTCACATTCTCCACCGCACCCACTGTATAAAAATGTATTCCCGGAACTCCATATGCTATCAGTTCCCGGCATTGATTGACACACCACTCTATGCCTAATGCACGCGCTTCTTTATCATCCTTGCATTTTATTGCTTCCACGACCAGTTCCTGTGGTAAATCCACATTGAACGTTTTGGGAATAACGCTAAGCTGTGATAGTTGGAAAAAGGTTTGATACCCGGTACGATAGGAACATTAATCCCCTCTTTTCTTGCACGCTCCACGAAGGCAACGTATTTTTGGTTATCATAAAACATTTGTGTCACTACATAATCGGCTCCGGCTTCCACTTTCTTTTTTAACCAATATAAATCTTGTTCTATATTAGGAGATTCCTCATGCTTCTCCGGATAACCTGCCACACCATAACGAAAAGGAGTTAAAGGAGCCTGAATAGGTGTTCCATCAATAAATTTTCCTTCATTAAAAGCATTAATCTGCTCTTCCAACTCCAAAGCATGGGCATAACCGTTTTTCTCGGGAACAAAAGAAGATTCATCTTTTGCCTTGTCTCCCCGGAGTACCAACAGATTAGTAATACCTAAAAATTGCAAATCAAGCAATATATATTCCGTGTCTTCACGTGAAAACCCACTGCACAAAATATGCGGCACAACAGTGATATCATATTTATTATGTATAGCCGCAGCCACCGCCACCGTACCCGGACGCCGCCGATAACGATTACGTTCATATAACCACCCCCCAACTCGCGATACACATATTCGCTGCGATGAGTGGTAATGTTGACATAAAGAGGATCAAATTCCCGTAATGTATCTATTGTAGCATATAGTTTTTCAATTCCAGTACCTTTCAACGGTGGAAGAACCTCGAAAGAAAATGCTGTTTTCTTTTCCTTATTTATCAACTCAGCAATACCCATCTTTTTTGACCTTTTTACTTATTAATTCCGATAAATCCATATAGCGGATAGTTATATAGGAGATTTATCTTTATATTAATCACATTTCAGATTTATTTCTCCACAAAGATAGGAATAGCAGATTTTACATCCAATAAAGCATTCCAATTTAGATAATTATTCTAAATAAAGTGTATCAAAAGAATTATTATCTAAAATAACCTGTTCGAAAGCCCTATAATAGGTTATTTATTCTATGACGCAAATTGCCGGGAGAGGAGCGCTATCCGTCCTCTCCCGGCAATGATATATACAAATTAAAAACTCAATTTCACTCCGGCAAAGTAAGAACGTGGCATACCCGGCCCATAAATATAACCGGAATCACGTTTTGCCCCCCGGTCAAAATCACTTTGATACGCATTAAAAATATTATGTACTCCGGCATTTACTTGCATGGTTATGCCTTTATACAAATTGAAGTCATAACCGGCTTTCAGATTCAATTCAAAGAAATCAGGTGTATTCACTGCAATGTCCTTATCAATAAAACCAGCTTTATGCTCTACCATCATACTACCGGTATAAGTACCGGACAATGCAATAGTCATCGGTACGAAAGGATTGTATGACAAAGTGAAATATCCATAAGTATCCGGAGTACGGAACATTTTTTTCTCCATCGGCACCGTTTCATCATCACTCCATGCACGTGCCTGCTTGTATTCAGCCTTCTGCATGGTAACGCCGGCCTGCAATTGAAGTAAGGAACGATAAGCAATCTTTCCTTCCAAAGTCAAACCATACACTTTGGCTCCCTTCTCGTTATACCGTTCATTGATAATAATACCGTCACGCTCCCCTATCTGGCGTAAGGCAAATACATCGGAAAGCAAAGTATAAAAACCTTCTATAAGCAAGTTTCCTTGGAAATCTCCCCAACGATGATACAAATCTCCCGATATGCTCAGACTTTGTGATTTTTCTTCTGTCAAGTCTTTTGCCAGTTCAATCATAGACACTGTCCCACCTACATTTTCTATATGTAAATCTTCATCAAAAGCCTGAGGCGCACGGAATCCGAAAGAATAACTGGCACGCAGATTCATATTCTCAGTCGGATTGTAACGAAGATTAGCACGCGGACTAAAGATCACATGATCCACCATATTATGTTTGTCCAAACGTCCTCCAAGTAAAAAACTCCATTGCTTATTCTTCCATTCATTTTGGAAAAATGCACTGGCTATACGGACTTCTTGTTTGGTATAACGGTTATATCCCCACATATCATCCGTCAAGTTATCCTGGTTATATTCCAAACCTCCGGTAAAATCGGCAGGCATAAAAAAGCATTTATCAAAACTATAGATATACTGCGATCCTGTGACCCAGGTAAAATCCGTAGTCGCGCCATACGCATTCACATCTTGTCCTCCACCATAATAACTGTCGCGTCCTGTATGCTGTGCAGAGGCATATACACTCAGCCGCTGTTTCTCATCAGGAGAGAATAATCAAATTTCGCTCCCCCGCTATTGATAGTATGCTGCAATTGTTCGGCTATATCCGCTTCATGGGGAGGACGGTTCAACTTATTCCCGCCACGACGGAACTCACTGAGATGATGATATTCAAAAGTCAGTTTTGAATACGTGCTTGTTTTAATAAAAGAACGAAAACCTACTGTCTGATTTTTCAGTTTTGGCAATTCGGTATATCCATCTCCGTCACTGTCATAACCGCTTCTTTCTCTGTTCTGTCCAAAAATATACAATCCTGCTTTATGATTATCAGTCACTAATGAAGCGTTCAGTGTCGTATTATTGTCCCAAGAAGAAGTACCTCCTATACCTGTCAGGGTATGTGTCAATTGTCCTGAATTCCGTACAGGCTCCTTAGTGATAATATTAATGGTTCCCGCAATGGCTGAAGAGCCGAACAATGCCGAACCTCCTCCGCGCATCACTTCTACACGCTCAATCATATTGGCAGGTATCTGTTCCAATCCATATACACCGGCCAAAGCACTGAATATAGGACGCGAGTCGATCAATATCTGCGTATAAGGGCCATCCAACCCATTGATACGTACTTGTTGGAAACCACAGTTCTGACAATTATTTTCCACACGCACTCCGGGTTGGAAATTCAGCCCTTGCGACAATGTAGAGGAATTTGTATTTTCAAACACTTTCACATCCATTACGTTTACCAAAGTAGGTGCCATACGGCGGGTGGTCTCACTACGATTGGCAGACACCACTACTCCATCCAACGCTATCAGATCCTCTTCTATCTCGAAGTTCTCCTCCAAAGTTTTCCCTTTTCTTAAAGTTACTTTCCGGCTGACTGTCTTATAACCGACAGCACTTACCTCCATGGTAAATTCTCCTTCAGGCAGATTTTTAAGAAAATAGTGTCCACTGGCGTCAGTCATAGTCCCTATGGTAGTTCCTTTCAGCGATACACTGATAAAAGAGAGGTGTTCTTTCGTACTCTTATCTAATACATGTCCTATAATATTTGCATCAGACTTATTCAATTCATTGGCGTGCACAGCCAGTGACGAGAGTAAAAAGCATACTACTCCCATCAAGAAAAAAATGTATTTCTTCATGTGTTCTTGTTCTGTTTATTTATGAATAAAAGGATAGCGGTCAGAAGAACGAATCCGTATGCACATAATGGCAACGGAAAACATTCTACTAACGTGAAAATTCTTTATTTAATAAACAACAGGAGGCGCACGCAAATAAATGCCGCAACAAGCTTTTGCCGGTTTAATGTGTTCTACAATCGGAGTAGCAGCAAGCATAGCAATACTAATAAGATTGATGCGGAAAATGGTGTGAGCAAACTATCGGAAGCAGCGAAAGAAGAGAGGAAGAAAATTGTTTCCAATTCCACCTCCGTATGTTGATGCTCCCCTTTAAACGGATGCGAATGTACGATGATTACCCCATTTACCACATGCGAGTGAGTAAAAAGGGTGATCCCTCCCAAATAGGCAATAAATATCAGCGGAAGGAAGAGCTTTAGAATATGAATCAAATATTTCTTCATCGTAACGGGGACAAAGATAGAACTATTTCCAATAGCAGTCAATACCTATTAATAGTAGTTATGGATTTAAAACCGGAAACAAGCCTCTCATCCTGCCAAAGAAAATGCCCATTCGTCCTTAGTTGTCCCTTCCTTATATATTAAGAAGCCTATAAATCAGTATCAAACATCACAAAAATGTTTCTTTTATTTTCAGAATCCCAAAAGATTTTAAAATAAAACCCTACCTTTGCATCAGATTTGGTGATGTAAGTACTTTCCGTATTTGCATAAAAGGGAATTCGGTTATAGAATCCGAAGCAGTGCCCGCTACTGTGAAGCCCGTCCAATGAAAAGCAACTCTCGCCATGCCACTGTTTCCTTTGTAAGAAATGGGAAGGCGCTTTTCAGGGTGAAGCCAGGAAACCTGCCAAGTCTGAACATAGATAATTCACGCTTTCCCGGGGCCAGGAAAGCTAATTATTAATTCTTAAATTATTTCGATGAAAAAGAAATGTTTACTGACAGCCTTATTCGGCAGCATGGTGGTGTGTGCATCCGCCCAGATATCGTTAAGTGGAAAAGTAGTGGATGCCCGTACAGGAAAGCCGGTGGAAGGCGCTAACGTACGTTTGGAACAAACTACAATAGGATGTGCTACCAATCCTAAAGGAGAATTTTTGTTGAAAGACATCAAAGAGGGGACGTATACCCTGCGTACCAGTTGCCTGAATTATGCTCCTGTTACTCAGAAAGTCAGTCAAAGTCAAAAAGAAATGGTGATAAGGCTGAAAGGTACCACTTTCAACATGGATCAGGTAGTGGTAACCGGAACCGGAACTCACCACAAGCTGAAAGACAGCCCTGTACCCGTAGAGGTCATTTCCCAACGTGACCTGCAAAATGCCAATCCATCCAGTTTCCAGGATGCTTTGGTGAAACTGGTTCCCTCTATCTCGGTGCAAACCACCGCTATGGGAACAACCCTATACGTAAACGGACTGCCTGATAAATACCTCCTCGTATTAATTAACGGTAAAAAAGTAGCCGGAGATATTTCGGGGTCTATAGATTACGACCGGATCAATATGGATGCCGTAAAACGTATTGAAGTATTAAAAGGAGCATCTTCCGCCCTTTATGGCAGTGACGCATCGCAGGAGTAATCAATATCATTACCGATGATCCTAAATCTGCATTGAATGTATCTTCCAATACCCGTGTAAGTTCTCACGGACGAATTTCAGAATCAGTCAACGCAGACGCCAATGATGGAAAATTATCCGCACACTTGAACTATAATTACCGCACTTCGGATGGATGGCAACTGAATCCGTATGAGGAAAGCAAGGGAGAACTGGTGGAAACCACAAAGAAACCGGTCTATAAAAATCATTCGCATAATGTGAGCCAAACCTTGAGCTACGCAGCCACAGAGCGTTTAAGTCTTCATTTAAACGGTAATCTTTTTATCAGCGAAAACGACCGTACCGGAGCTTACGATTACAACAACCGGCATCAGTCCTATACAGTGGGTGGAACAGCCAAATATCTGTTGGCTAAGCGGGCTTCATATATAGAAGGGAATATAAGCACCACCAATTTCCGTTCTTTTTATGACTATATAAATGATGCAAAAACGCATAAAACCGGTGATGAAGTCCTCAGTAAAGACCAGACTTACACCAATGCCAATCTAAAAGGTGTATTCAAGACTCACGAGAACAATACACTTTTTACCGGACTGGACTATGTATTCGAAGGCTTGGAGCGACTGAAACCAGCAAGATGCTGAATAATGAATACCAAAGTGTTTATACACTGGCAGCATACGTACAGGACGAAGTAAAACTACTGGATGCAATCAGCGTAGTGGCAGGTATACGGTATGCCTATAATGAAAAGTTTAAAAGCCAGTTCACGCCCAAACTATCCTTGATGTACCAATATTCAGGACTGAATGTACGTGCATCTTACGCTGCCGGATTCCGTTCACCTACCTTGCAACAAATGTATGCCGTTTCTGAAAGCCGTGGACAAATCACTGTCGGAGACCCTGACCTGGACCCGGAAAAGAGCAATTTCTATAATTTGAATATAGAATACAATCATCGCTTGTTCTCCATTGCCGCGTCCATTTATCAGAATGACCTGAAAGACAAGATCGAAGCGGAAGATATAGGAACAACACCCGAAGATATTGAAAACGGTATCACTCGCAGACGCCAGTACCGCAATATAGAAAAGGCACGTGTGAAAGGCTTTGACATAGGTTTTTCAGTCCGTCCCTTCACAGGCTTCATGTTCGGAGCAAACTATATTTACACGGACGGGCGCAACCGTACGGAAGACATCCGTTTGGAAAGAACAGTACGTCACTCGGGTAATTTCAATGCCAGTTGGCGAAAAACATGGAATGATTATACATTCAATATTGCAATCAACGGACGCTATCAAGGTACACGCTGGTCTAAAACTTACGGTGACGCCCCCGCCCACCAGCTTTGGGATATCAACACACGCCATTCATTCAATTTAAAATCTGTTGCTCTGGAACCCGCCGTCGGAGTTGAAAACATTTTCAATTACACAGATGACCGTCCTTATAACAGTAATTATGCCACTCTGACACCGGGACGCTCTTTCTATGTCAGTCTGCTGGTTCGTTTCAAGCAATAAAACTATTTTTAGCATGGCTTCTAAAACCAGACTTGTCTATCTGCTCATAACAACTTTCTGCCTGGCAGGTTGCGGCTATAAAAGCCGCAACCCAGTGAGTGAAAACGGGCTATCTTCCGCAGATACCATACAAACAGCCTTGGCCCCCCGTTATGCCAAAGGCTTCAAAATAACTGTTCGTCCGGATGGAGTAAAGCTTCTGTCCATCTCGGAGCCGAACAATAACCATGCAATACCCGAACTTTTCGCTTTAGTTCCTAAAGGAACAAAAGCCGAGATACCCGATGGCTATACCGTTATTCCGACTCCGACAGACAGAGTAATCTGCATGACCACGCCGCAACTGGCAGGTTTTACCGGTCTGAATGCTTATGACAAAGTGGTAGCGACAAGTACCACCCGCCGGATGCAGAATAAGGAATGGCTTGCCCGATTAAAAGACGGACGGGTGAAAAAGATAGGAATGGAAGGAAACTTTGATACGGAAATTATCATTGCATCCCAACCCGATATCATTTTCGTATCTCCCAACCGCCGGGGAGGGTATGAAGTGATGAAAGAGCTGAACATCCCTCTGGTCCCCTATTGGCATTCAAGGAAACATCACCATTGGGGCTGTCCGAATGGATCAAGGTAGCAGGTATGTTTATCGGTAAAGAGGAAGAGGCATGCCAATTATTTGCACAAATGGAACAACGCTATAACCTATTGAAAGCCAAAGTTTCCAATGTAAAACAGCGTCCCAGTGTATTCAGCGGAGAAATGAGAAGAGGTACCTGGTATGTACCCGGAGGACAAAGTTTCTATGCCCGCTTGTTCGCCGACGCAAGGGCCGATTACTTTATGAAGGATAATCCTGAAACAGGAGGTGTACTCATGGATTTTGAAACCGTATACGCCAAAGGATATAATGCCGGCTACTGGAGAGTGATGAATGGTTATAAAGGAGAGTTCTCTTATGAAGCATTAAAAGCTTCCAATCCACAATATGCTGATTTTCGGGCTTTTAAAGAAAAGAAAGTTATTTATTGCAATCTGGAATGGATACCTTTGTATGAGAATCTTCCCCTCTCACCCGATGTTCTTCTGAGTGACATGATAAAAGCTTTTCACCCGGAACTACTTCCCGATTATCATCCTGTGTTTTATTCGCTTCTGGAAAAAGAATAAGTATTCCAGTTCTCATACTTATGGTAACAAACAGTTTTAATCCGGCTTATCTATTTCACTATTACAAAAATGGCTGAAGTCTTGGACTTCAGCCATTCCGTAAAACGGTTATCCTAATATACCGGCAATATCCTCCGCCATCTGCTTGTCAGTCAACCTGTTGGCTTTCATCAGCTCATCCAGATTATAGCGGTCTGCAAATTCTTTACGAAGTCCGTAATTCAGCACCCGCATTTCAGAATTACCATAATAACGCGCTATCTTCTCGCCGAATCCTCCATCCAGCACCCCTCTTCCAACGTTACGACAATACGATGCCCCACTTTCAACTCTTCCAGCATCGGTTCGTCAAGCCCTGTTATGTAACGGGGATTAATCAAAGTAGCCTCAACACCCGACTCTTCCCGGAGCTTATTCTTCAAAGCCTGTCCCAAATCATAGAAAGCACCCAATGCAAGAATAGCGACAGTTTCTCCCCTGGCTGTCATTTTGTAGCGGTTTAACTCGCTATAATCCGTGTCAAACTCTTCCTTACGATGCACCACTGCCGCTCCCGGCACACGGATAGCAACGGGATATTCCGTCTGGCGGACAGCCCATTCCAACATAGCAAAATACTCTTCGGAACACGTAGGAGCCAGATAAACCATATTCGGGATATTGCTGATAAGCGGAATATCAAAGAAACCCAGATGAGTCACATCGTTCATTCCAGCTACTGTCCCCATAAACACAGTGATCACCGCCGGATTTCCATTGATACACAAATCCTGAGACAACTGGTCATAGCAACGCTGGATAAAAGTACTGTAAACCCCGTACACCGGACGTCCGCCACCGGCAGCGATACCCGATGCCAATGCCACGGCATGTTCCTCGGCAATACCTACATCCACAAACTGACGCCCTGCCTGTTTCCGGCGTTCAGGAGTAAAACCTATCACAGTAGGAGTACCCGAACTGATGGCAACAACCGTGTGGTCCTCCTTCATCTTCTCCAACAAAAACTTCCCGGTCAGGCTATGGTAATCCTCCATACCGCTGCAATCCACCTTCGGCTTACCCGTTTCCAGATCGAAAGGCATCTCCCAATGAAATTCCTCCCGGTCGGCTTCTGCCGGAGCGTATCCCTTTCCTTTCTGTGTGTGAATATGAACCACTGTGGGACGTGATGTATCTTTCACCTTGGCAAAAGCCGCAACCAAAGACGGAATATCATTCCCCTCTCCCACATAAAGATAATCCAACCCCAGAGAACGGAAGAAATTACAGGACGACCGTCCCTCCGTGTCGCGCAGTTCTTTCAGGTTCTGATAGAGCCCGCCGTGGTTTTCGGCAATGGACATTTCATTATCATTAACCACTATAATAAGGTTGGTTCCCATTTCTCCCGCATTGCTCAGACCTTCATAAGCTTCTCCGCCGCTGAGCGATCCATCCCCTATCACGGCTATGATATTCTCGTGTCCGCCTTTCAGATCTCTGGCTTTGGCAAGACCGCAAGCCAGACTGACCGAGGTGGAAGTATGGCCGATAGTGAAAAAATCGTGCCCGCTTTCCCAGGGATTGGTGTATCCGGACACCACATCATAATCCTCCGGATTCAGGAAAGCATCCTTACGCCCGGTCAGCATCTTATGTGTATAACTTTGATGGGATACATCATATACCACCTTATCCGTCGGTGAATTGAATACATAGTGCAATGCTATTGTAGCCTCCACCATTCCCAGATTAGGTCCCACATGTCCTCCGTGAGCACTTAACTTGGTCAATAATGCATTGCGGACTTCACCTGCCAACTGTCTTAACTGTTCCGCAGAAAACTGTTTTATGTCTTGCGGAGAATTTACTTGTTCAATATACATCGTTCTACCTGTTTAAATGATTTCATCTGTTGTCTTGCTTCATTCCGATGCGGACAAAGCCGCTTTCATTTCACAATGCAAAGATAAGCCAGGCCCCATTCATTCTTTGTAGATAAATTACAGATAGAATTACCATTTTTACAGAAGGGAACTGTATCACAAAAACATGGTACTGCAACCCGGTTATCAATCTGCGAGAGCCGGTAATCACTGGGGGCGACACCTGTTATTTTCTTGAAAAGCACACTGAAGCACTGCACATTAGGATAGCCTAACTTCCGTGCCACAGCAGCAGGCGTATGACCGTCCTGCAACAACATGTGCCTGGCTATATCCAGCCGCTTCAGTTGCAAATATTCCTCCAAAGTCTTGCCGGTTTCAAACTTCAGCAGATCATCGAAGTAAGCGACAGACAAATCAAGCTCTCCCGCCATATAGCCGGGTGTGGGCAACTTGCCGCCTTGCAACCTTCCGGATGCGATATATTCCACAAACAAACGTTCCATGTTTTCCAAAAGAGCCTTGTTCTTATTCTCACGGGTAATAACTGGCGTTCGTAATACCGGGTGCAATAATCCAACAGAAGTTCTATATGCCGGGAAAGAATAATACTGCTATGAGTATCAATGGGATGATGCAACTCATCCTCTATATTCGAGAGGCAACACGTCACTTTCTCTGTCTCACGCCGCGAAAGATGCAGCGCTTCTTCCTTGCGATAATGGAAAAAGGTATAATTTTTAATATGATTCTTCAGTGAGGTGCGGAACAACAGGTCAGGATGAAATGCCAAAAGATATCCTTTATCCGGCAACGTATTCTCCTTACTCATACGAAAGATCTCGCCGGGAGTGAGAAACACCATGGTAGCATTGGAGTAATCATAGTATTTCCGTCCGCAGCAGCAACAACCGCCCGGACAATCCTCAATCAGCAAGACAGCATAGAATTCAAACTTCACCGCATCCTCTTCCAATGAAGGATTCTCCAGATTGATGATGCCCACCTGCGGATGCAATGTCTTGCAACCCAGACAGCGGTTACATTCATATACAGTCCTCAAGTCCAACATAGTCTCTTGCATTGCTTGTTACGACAGAATACTATAAAAGAAGGTTTTGTGCCCGATATTCATTCGGTGTACAGCCCACACGCTTCTTGAACAACCGGCAGAAATGCTGCGGATATTGAAATCCCAGTGAATAGGCTACCCTGCTGACGGTTTCTCTCCTGTCGGACATCCGTTCCTTTGCCAGTTCTATCACTTTTTCCTGAATATATTCCTGTGGAGTCTTGCCGGTTTCCTTCTTGAACATATCCCCGAAGTAGTTGGATGAAAGGCACAGTTTGTCAGCAAAGTATTTCACGGTAGGCAATCCGTCACGCTCGGCAAGTTCGCCCTCAAAATAATCGTCAAGCAACCCTTCAAAGCGTGTCAACACATCACGGTTCGAATGACTGCGGGTGGCGAACTGACGTTCATAAAAACGCATACAGTAATTAAGAAGCAGTTCTATATAGTTTACCAGCAAGGTCTTACTGTGCTTGTCCACTCCCCGTTCCAGTTCCATACGGATAATCTTCAGGCAATCTGTCATAATATTGCGCTCATCTTCCGAAAGGTGCAGTGCCTCGCTCACTTCATACGAAAAGAAGGTATATTTCTTTATTGTTTTTCCAAGCGTGGTCCCCCGTAACAAATCCGGATGAAAAAGAATGCCAAGCACATTCAACTGCACACGGTCGGTGGTCAATGTGGTTTCCGTTGTTTGTCCCGGAGCAAAACATACCACGGTTCCCTCCTGATAGTCATAACTCCGACGCCCGTATTTGATATCACAAGCTTTCTCCAATTTCAGATAAAGTGCATAAACGCCATAGTTCCAGTGCACATAGTCCATCTGCCGGGTAGCCTTGTTCAAATCAATGACACTGACCAACGGATTCAGTGTTTCAAGTCCGTATAGACTGTTATATTGGTCCACACTGTCTAAATTTAATATCTTATCCATCATTCTAACTTGTTTAATGTCTGCTAAAATACAGCTTTTTCAGTTATTTGAAATATTCCGGTCACAAAAATAAGAAGTTATCCGGACAAGGTTATAACCTCAATTACGGATTATCTTACCTTAGTTACCGAATCTTATCCCATCCGGGAATAAAAAGAAGAGCCGGAATGTTCCTGCCGGGCTACCCACTCCATATATATGGCAGCACATTCATACACTTGTTGAGCTAAAAGGACATTGCTTTTTCGATGACGATGTGGCAGGAACAAATTGATGCTAATCATCAATCAAAAAATGTATCCGATTGGTTCAGGGAGCTGTTTAGCAAACTCTATCAAAGGATACAACTGAAAGAGGTGCAGAAAAGGAGCAAAGGTTTTAGCCTGTAAAGAAAGGTATTTTGCTGAAATACAGTAAAAAGTGCAATTCACAATGAATGATATACTGTACCTTTTGCTATATTTGCATATAATCCATTTAATATTAAAAGAATGAATGCGGATTTTGATTATTTAGAAATAAACCGGGGAACAACAGGGTAGATATCCATCTGAAATCTGACTTTTAAATATAGGATAAAACATTAAAGTAATCATATTCCGATGGTCTATTCCATAATAGCTACAAAATAAGAAAGACTGAAAAGAATTTACCATAAATATAATAGATATGAAAACAGACTTTACAATCAGGGAAGCTCAACAGACGGATACTATTGCGCTAAAAGAATTATTTCAAAACACTGTTCTTGCGGTAAATAGCAAGGATTATTCGCAGGCAGAAGTTGAGGATTGGGCATCCTGCGGAGATGACCTTTCTAACATTGAAGAGATGATAAAGACCCACTATTTTATTGTAGCTGTTAATCAACAGTCACAAATCGTTGGTTTTTCATCTATTACGTCTCAAGGCTATTTACATTCTATGTTTGTTCACAAGGACTTTCAAGGTAAAGGTATTGCTACGATGCTTTTGGAAGAAATAGAACGATATGCAATTACAGCCGGAATTATGCGGATTACATCCGAAGTGAGCTTGACTGCTCGCCCTTTCTTTGAAAAAAAAGGTTATATAGTAAAGGAAGAACAAAAGCGCAAAGCGAATCAGCTTTCTCTCACTAACTTTTGGATGGCAAGGGAAATGGCTAAAATCAAGCCTTATAATGGTCGTATTCCTGCTTGTGGTGTCTTTTGTGGGGGATGCCCCATATATACGAGAGAAAAAAGAGCTTGCAGAGGAGCCGAGTTAAATCATTCTCGTTGTGAAAAATGCAAAACATTTCATTTATGTTGTTTTGGGAAAAAGATAACACATTGTTTCCAATGCAGCAACTTCCCATGTACCAGATTTAAAGGATTTGCCAAACGTTGGCAAAAGCATGGACAGGATTTTATTGAAAATCAAAAACTGTTAAGTGAGATAGGTGAAGTGGCGTTTTTGGAGTATTATAATAAAAAGGTTACAGATTAAGTCAAGTTCGTTTTGGATATATAGACAAAGGAACAAACTAAACTTATTTATACTGACAGCAAAATATGTGCTGGCGAAAAGAAAACAAAGTTTTGTCGTTTCGCCAGCATTATTTTTGTACTTTTGTCACATATAACAAAATACAAATGGATATAAATCAGAATTATAGAGAAGCTGTAAAGAGCATAAAAGAAGCTATCCTACGCAGCCAGTACCGTGCAGCCGCATCGGTGAACAAGGAACAGCTATCTCTTTATTACGGCATCGGACGTTATGTGTCGGAAAATTCCCGTACTGGCTTTTGGGGAAAAGGTGCAATTGAACAGATATCTTCCCTATTGCAAAAAGAATTGCCGGGGCTAAGGGGATTTTCAGCTTCGAATATAAAGAACATGCGAATATTTTATGAAGCATGGGAATCTGTTTTAAATCGCCAGCCACTGGCTGACGATTTAGTATTGGATGAAAAATTACTTCTTGTAGAAATTCGCCAGCCACTGGCTGATGAATTTAACTGGTCAGACTTCCTTTCAATCGGCTTTAGTCATCATACTGAAATAATATCCAAAGCTAAGACTTTGGAAGCAAGGCTGTTCTATATACATGAGTGCGCCACTCGCTATTGGAGTAAATACACTTTAAGGGATTACTTAAAAACAGACCTGTACAGCCATCGGGGCACTTTTCCTAACAATTTCGCACAAGCATTGCCTGATACCAAGCAAGCTCTAAAAGCTGTTTGCTCATTCAAAGATGAATACTTGCTTGATTTCATTAATGTGGAGGAACTGAATGAACAGGAGGAGGATTTAGACGAAAAGATAGTAGAAAAGGCGATTGTTGCCAATGTGAAGAAGTTTATCATGACCTTCGGACAAGATTTCAGTTTTATAGGCAATCAGTATCGTATGGAGGTTGCAGGAGAAGAAATGTTTATTGATTTGCTCTTTTTCAATCGGGAGCTTAATTCCTTGGTCGCAGTCGAACTGAAATCCGGAAAATTCCGCACATCTTATTTGGGACAACTGAATACTTATCTATCTGCTTTAGACACATATATCCGGAAGCCGCATGAAAACCCTTCTATCGGAATAATCCTTTGCAGGGAAATGAATCAAACCTTTGTAGAGTTTGCCGTTCGTGATTATAACAAGCCGATGGGGGTTGCTACTTACCATGCATCTAAAGACATGCCGGAACGGCTTCGTAACGCTTTGCCGGACATTGAGGATTTGAGAAAGCTATTGTAAAGCAAAAGCCTTATTTCTTTTTCGGACAGGTAATCGCCTTTTATTACCTTTACATAAGAAACCCGCCACCAAGCTAATTTCTTCGTTTTTTGTTACGATTTTGTCACCTGCCGTTAGTAATAGACTGATTTCTTCTTTGATAATCAGCTTGATATCCTGATCCATATATTATATATGGCAGAATCTGTAATTAAGGTCAGGATACCCGTAATTTATCTACAAAGAACCCAAGCAAATATACCTAAATTTGCAACATCATAAAATATTAAAACGTATATTTGAACCAAATAACATAAATCGTATGAAAAGACTCGGATTATTTATGACGGTAATCATGATACTGTGTATTACCGTAAACGCATAGAAACAGAGCAACAGAACATTAGTAGCTTACTTCTCGGCAACAGGTACAACAGAGAAAGCCGCCAAACAGGTAGCGGAGGTGACAGGCGGAGCCTCTACGAAATACAACCTGCAAAGAAATATACCTCCGCCGACCTGGACTGGCACGACAAATCCTCGCGCAGCAGTGTGGAAATGGCAGACGCCTGTCACGTCCCGCATTGCGTTCCCAGCCCAAAAACTTGGCAGCCTATGATACCATCTATATCGGTTTCCCCATTTGGTGGAACCTGGCTCCAAGAATCATCAACAGTTTTATAGAAAAAGGTGATTTCACAGGCAAGATCCTCATTCCATTCGCTACCTCGGGTGGAAGCCGCATTTCTAACGCCGAACAAGAATTAAAGAAAGCCTATCCCAACCTGAACTGGCAGAAAGGCAGGCTGATGAACGGTGCTACCAAAGAAGAGATTAAACAATGGACTAAAAAATAAATAGTATGAGAAAGAATTTAGGAGCAAAACCTTTTACCTATCCGCAACCGGTATTTATCATCGCCGCATACGATGAAAACGGTATTCCCAATGCCATGAATGCGGTTGGGGCGGTATCAGTGAGATGAATGAAATCAGTATTTGTATCAGTGAAGGTCACAAGACAACGGCCAACATTCTGAAACGCAAAGCATTCACAGTGAGCATGGCAGAAGCCGGGCAAATCATCGCTTGCGATTATGTAGCATTGTTTCGGGCAACAAGGTTCCGGACAAATTCGCCCGTGCGGGATTCCATGCCACCCGGTCGGAGTTTGTGGATGCCCCGCTGATTGATGAATTATCCGTAGCTGTGGAATGCAAGCTGAAGGATTACAATCCCGAAACCTGTATCCTGCGCGGCGAAATAGTCAATGTAAGTGTAGATGAACGTGCACTGGATAAGAATGGAAAAGTGGATGCCTCCAAAGTTATTCCCGTCATCTTCGACCCGTTCAATAATGATTATCTGAAAGTAGGAGAAAAGTGGGTAATGCTTTCTCGGATGGCAAGGCCTTAAAATAACGGAATCCGATATGATACAAACAGCGGAGGCAGTTTTTTCCATACAGGACAAACTCCGGCAAACCGATTCCTAAGCTCTCACATCCTTGTGACTAAGCCTTTTTGAACGTATGATTTCTATCTCCCAAGCTTGCGGAGTTAAATCCATAGCCTTTGGAGTTATCTCCATAAGCTTTGGAGTTAACTCCAAAGGCTATGGAGATAGAAATCATAGGTTTAAAAAGGGTTAAGTGCAGGAATAAAAAGGCTTAACCATCCCCATAGTGCCCCCCAATGATTCCGCCAACATTTCTTCTTCAAACTTATCTATCAGCAAATCTCTATTATTTTTAGTTCCTGTTTAAATTTTCACCGGCAATATCCTCTGCTTTGCCGGCTTCCCGATTACGGCACATTCTGAATGATGCCTTATTCATTATTAAGCCTGATAAAAAAAGATTTCTATAATTATAGCAAGAAAAGACTTGTTTCTCCCGTTCAAATAAGTAACTTTGTACGGTTAAGTTTGGCTCCTCATGCCAGCTATCACTTTCAGTCCGTCTATGTAAAGCCTGAAAGCAAGATGAAGGAACTACTGTCAGGACAGCGTATTGTCATTCAGAGGATTATATTGACTGAAAGCACTGAAGGAAACTTTTAAATTAGATTTCCGGAGAGGAATAATTATATAATAAAAAATGAAAAAGGCCCAATTAATCGTAGCCGGCATTGGTCCCGGCTCACCTGAAGATATGACTCCCGCTGTAATACAAGCAGTAAAGAACAGCGATGTAGTAATCGGCTATAAATACTATTTCCAGTTTATCGAGCCCTACCTGGAACCGGGCACCGAATGTATAGACACCGGAATGAAACGTGAAAAAGCACGTGCCGAACAGGCTTTCGAGCTGGCGGAACAAGGAAAGACTGTATGCGTTATCAGCTCGGGAGATGCCGGAATTTATGGCATGGCTCCGCTGGTTTACGAAATGAAACGCGAGCGTGGCAGCCGGGTAGAAATAGAAGTATTGCCGGGTATCAGTGCTTTTCAGAAAGCGGCTTCCCTGTTAGGAGCACCCATCGGTCACGATTTCTGTGTGATTTCTCTCTCCGACCTCATGACGCCATGGGACCGGATTGAAAAACGCATCCATGCAGCCGCAACGGCAGATTTCGTAACGGCAGTCTATAATCCCAAAAGCGAAGGGCGGTATTGGCAACTCTACAGATTAAAAGAAATTTTTCTGAAAGAGCGTGAAGCCGAAACCCCGGTAGGCTTTGTGCGTCAGGCCGGACGTAAGGAAGAAACTGTGACAATCACCACTTTGCAAGAATTCGATCCCGAACAGGTGGATATGTTTACAGTGGTATTGATTGGCAACTCCCAGTCTTATTATCGGGAAGGGAAATTAATCACTCCGCGTGGTTATTACCGGGAAAAGACCACCGATGCGACAGGAATCGGTCAGGAAATTATGATAAACAGTTTCCGTACTATTGAGAAAGAATTGAAAAATAAAAATATTCCTTCGGATCACAAATGGGCGTTACTGCATGCCATCCATACCACAGCCGATTTCGAGATGGAAAACATATTGCATGTAGATCCTCTTGCCGTAGAATGTCTGTATAAAATATTGAATGAAGGAAAAGTACGTACAATTATTACGGATGTGACGATGGCTGCCGCGGGCATCCGTAAAGGTGCTTTGGAACGGATGGGCATCGGGGTGAAATGCTATCTGGGTGACGAACGCGCGGCAGCATTGGCAAAAGAAAAAGGAATCACCCGTACACAGGCCGGTATACGTATGGCAGCAGAGGAACATCCGGAAGCTTTATATGTATTCGGTAATGCCCCTACAGCATTGATGGAACTGTGTGACCTGATACGGAAAGAAAAAGCGCATCCATGCGGTATCATCGCTGCCCCGGTGGGCTTTGTGCACGTTTGCGAAAGCAAACACATGGTGAAACCTTTCAGCCACATCCCCAAACTGATAGTAGAAGGACGCAAAGGGGGAAGCAATCTGGCAGCGACTCTGGTAAATGCCATCCTTACTTTTGATGATGCGGAACAACTGAAACCGGGAAGAGATGTATAAGTCCATGCAAACATTCTATATAATAGGTATAAGCGATGACCGGAATCAATTTCTTTCTCCTGAAATCCGGAACTTGGTTTCTCAAGGGAAAGTCTTCTCGGGAGGAAAACGTCATCATGAATTGGTACACGCTTATTTGCCGGAAGATGCCGTATGGATAGACATCACCGTCCCGCTGGATGCGGTATTCTCCCGTTACGAGGAACATCCCGAAATAATTGTTTTCGCTTCAGGCGACCCGTTGTTTTTCGCTTCGCCAATACCGTCATGAGAAAACTCCCGTCGGCAAAGATTATCTTATTCCCCACCTTCAACTCGCTGCAAATGCTGGCACACCGTATATTGCTCCCCTATCAGGAGATGCAGACCTTGTCGCTGACCGGACGTCCTTGGGATGCATTCGACTCTGCTTTAATCAGAGGAGATAAACTGATAGGCGTGTTGACCGACCGGGAAAAGACACCTGCCACCATTGCCGCCCGGATGCTGGAGTATGGATATGACAACTACCGCATGACCGTGGGGGAAGCATTAGGCAATGGCGAGGAAGAATCTGTACGTACATTCTCTTTAGAGGAAGCCTCCCAATCTGCTTTCCGCTTTCCCAATTGCCTGATACTGCAAAGAAACAAGGTGCATCCCCGTCCGTTCGGAATTCCCGAAAGTGAATTTCATTTGTTGAACGGACGCAACAAAATGATTACCAAAATGCCTGTCCGCTTGCTTACTCTCAGTATGCTGACATTAAGGGAAAAGAAATCATTCTGGGACATCGGTTTCTGCACCGGTTCCGTTTCCATAGAAGCCAAACTCCAATTTCCGGAGCTGAAAGTGACAGCATTCGAACAGCGTACGGAAGGTAAAGAGTTAATGGAACGCAACAGTCGTAAATTCGGCACGCCCGGCATTACAACCGTCATGGGTGATTTTCTGGAAACGGAACTCGGCGGGCTTCCCGCCCCCGATGCCGTATTTATAGGTGGTCATGGAGGAAAAATGATAGAGATTCTACAAAAAATCAAAGAAGTGCTGTTGCCTGACGGAGTCATTGTATTCAATTCGGTTTCGGAAGAGAGCAAGGCCCTGTTCACAAAAGGTATAACACAAATCAACAAGAAGGTAACACAGTGTACCCGTATTGCTGTGGATACCTTTAATCCGATAGAGATAATGAGAGCGGAATAAATGATTTAAAACAGATAACAAATGAAAGCAATCATACTGATATCAGAAGCCAGCCTGCCGTTGGCAAAAACACTACAAAGAGAGTTGCCGGATACCCTTATTTATACCAAAAACGAATGCGAAGGCTGTATTTCCATCACATCCTGCCATCGGTTCATAGAGGAGCATTTCAATGACTTCGACAGCATCATCTTTATTGGTGCCATGGGAATCTGTGTACGCAGCATTGCAGGATGCATAAAAAACAAATATAAAGATCCGGCAGTGGTCTGTGTGGACAGTACGGGGCGCTTTGTCATTTCAGTACTTTCCGGGCATGTGGGGGGAGCCAATGAACTGACCCGCCATATTGCCGCCATTACAGGAGGAGAAGCTGTGATTACCACCCAAAGTGACAATGCCGGGTTATGGGCACTGGATACGCTAGCTGAAAAATATGACTGGAAAATAACTGTTCCTCATGCAGAAATGAACAGACTGGTCACACTTTTTGTCAACCGGGAACCAACGGTGCTGCTGCTCGATATAAAGGATAAAGGTACGGAGTATCTGGAACGCACACTTCCTGCACACGTAAAAGTGTTCTATCATTTCGAAGACATACCCCAATCGGAATTCAAGTTGATTATTGCTGTTACACCTTATATATATAGTGCGGAGATTCCCATGCTCTGCTTCCATCCCGCTGTCCTCCACTTGGGAATAGGTTGCCGGAAACAATGCGATCCTTCGGGCATTGCGGAATACATAGAAGCCGTGATGCACAGACAAGGTTTGTGTCCGTTCTCTCTCGCCTCCCTCAATACCATCGAACTGAAAAAAGACGAGCCTCTGCTGGAAATCCTCCACCGGCGATGGGCCGATACGGAAACCCATATTTATCCTGCGGAAGAACTGAAAGATATCACAGTCCCCCATCCGTCTGAAAAGGCATTCGAAGTGACAGGCGTCTATGGAGTGGCCGAAAGCACAGCCTTGAAAAGCAGCGGTGAAGGAACACTTGTATTGGAAAAACAAAAGGGCATGCTGACAGAAGGAAATCACTTCACTTTTGCCATAGCCGTCAGTGCGACAGCCATGCGTGGCGGACATATAGAGATCGTGGGTGCAGGTCCCGGTGATCCCGAACTGATTTCGGTACGCGGAAAACGAATGTTGGAGAAAGCGGACCTTGTTCTGTATGCCGGAAGTCTTGTTCCCCGCGAATTGACCTTTTATGCTAAAGAAGGAGCGACTGTACGCAGTTCCGCCGGTATGGATTTGGAGGAACAGTTCGCCTTGATGAAAAAGTTTTATGATAAAGGATTGTTTATTGTACGCTTGCACACGGGAGACCCTTGCATTTATGGAGCCATCCAGGAACAAATGGCTTTCTTCGACCGCTACAAGATGAGTTATCATATCACTCCGGGGATCTCCTCGTTCCAAGCGGCTGCGGCAGCATTGAGGTCACAGTTTACCATCCCCGAAAAAGTACAAAGTATAATCCTCACCCGTGGGGAAGGCCGTACTCCGATGCCCGAAAAAGAACAATTACATAAATTGGCGCAATCGCAAAGTACAATGTGCATTTATTTAAGTGCGGGCATTGTGGAACAGGTACAGGAAGAGCTGATGCAGGCATACCCTCCCGAAACTCCGGTTGCCGCCTGTTATAAGCTGACTTGGAAAGAAGAAAAGATTTATCGCGGAGAGTTGAAGGATTTGGCTAAGATAGTACGTGACAATAACCTGACGCTGACTACCTTATTGGTAGTAGGCGAAGCAATAGACAACCGGAAAGGTCTGTCCCGGCTCTATGCGCACGAGTTCAAACACTTGTTCAGAAAGTAAAAAAAGAATCATTCACATCCAGCCTATGCTACTGATTTTAGGAGGAACCACCGAAGGACGCACCGCCGTGAAAGTTGCCGATGAAGCCGGAAAGCCCTACTTCTACTCTACCAAAGGAGAATGGCAGGAGATACAATGCAAGCACGGCATCCGTATCACCGGAGGAATGAACACGGAGAAAATGGAAAGTTTCTGCCGCCAAAACGACATCCGTTTATTGGTGGATGCTGCCCACCCGTTTGCCTCCCAACTCCACCGGACTGTGGATGAAACAAGCCGGACACTACATCTTCCTGTCATACGTTTTGAAAGGAAGTATCCTCCACGCACCGAAAACATCATCTGGTGTGAAGACTATACAGATGCCATTTACCAGTTAGAGAAAGCAGGAACCGATCATCTGCTGGCACTGACCGGAGTACAGACCATCGGGAAGTTACGCCTTATTGGGAGAAACATACCTGTTGGTTCCGCGTACTGGAACGGGAAACTTCCATCACATTAGCCCAAGAACAAGGCTTCCCGAAAGGAAATCTGGTATTCTATCATGCCGGAGAATCCGAAGCTCTTTTATTAGAGACACTACATCCACAAGCCATTCTGACCAAGGAAAGCGGAGAATCCGGAGGATTTTCGGAGAAAGTGAAAGCGGCACAGGCTGCAAAAATCCCGGTCTTTGCTATAAAACGCCCTCCCCTTCCCCGGCATTTCATGATCGTTACCGGTGAATATGGATTGAGAAAACAGATAGAAAAGAACATCCCTGCTTTTTACCCGTTGAGAAGCGGCTATACCACAGGGGCCTGCGCTACTGCAGCTGCAAAAGCAGCATTGACGGCTCTGATTTTAGGGGAAGAACAGAAAATGATATCCTTCCGCCTTCCCGATGACGAGGAAATGACCTTACCGGTATCCCATACAGAAATAGAAAAGAACAGTGCCACCTGCACCGTTGTTAAAGATGCGGGAGATGATCCGGATGTCACTCACGGCGCATCCATTGTGGTAACGGTAAGTTTTAGCAATCACCCGGACATCCGTTTCCTGCAAGGTGAAGGAGTGGGACGAGTCACCCTTCCGGGGCTGGGATTGGAAATCGGGGAACCCGCCATCAATCGCATCCCCCGACAAATGATAATGAAAGAATTATCGGCGCTTTATGATAAAGGGCTGGATATTACCATTTCCGTTCCCGGAGGAAAAGAGTTGGCACAACGTACTTTCAATCCTAAACTAGGAATTGTGGATGGCATTTCCATAATTGGAACTTCGGGCATTGTCCGTCCTTTTTCTTCAGAAGCTTTTGTCGAGGCTATCCGCAGGGAAGTGGAGGTTTGTGTGGCTGTGGGCTCATCCAGACTCATCATTAATTCGGGAGCAAAAAGCGAACGTTTTGTGAAGAAGGAGTATCCGGGGTTACCTGCTCAGGCTTTTGTACATTATGGAAATTTTATCGGGGAGACACTCAAGATAGCTGCCAAGCTTAAGGTTCCATTGGTTACTTTAGGCATTATGATAGGCAAAGCGGTGAAACTGGCCGAAGGAAATCTGGACACACATAGTAAGAAAGTAGTGATGAATAAAGAATTCCTAAAACAAGTGGCAATGGAAGCCGGATGCTCTCCGGATGTTGAAAGCATGATAGAAAGGTTGACATTAGCCCGTGAATTATGGACATTGCTGCCTGAAGAAGACTGCGGAAAGTTCTTTCCGTGTTTGTTGGAACATTGTTTTGCACATTGCGTCCCCTTGTTGCCCGAAGGAAAATTAACAATCCTCTTGATTGATGAAGAAGGGAATATTCCTTTCAGGATACAATAACTGATTATTTAAACGCTGCTAAACGGAAGCTAATATAGCAGTGACTTGTTCTAACAATTCCTCTATGGTATCTACCTTTATCGTCCTCCCGGCTACCGGGTGGATAATATATCCATTGGTAGTCATATCTCCCGTTTCAATATAAAAATCGGACTCAACACGCCGGCTTGCCAGAATACCATTCCGCTGCAAAGCTTTCCGTACCATCGCATACTTATTCCCATGTCCCACCAGACGGACTTCTTTTTCAAACTCATTGTCAATGCGGAACAGTCCGGTTTCCATATCAAAAACAATACCCTTACGAGAGAAAAAATTACTCAGGCATCCGTCTATGGAAAGATCTTCAGGAGTTCCTATAGTCACTCCATTGGCTTTATCCATCAGCCAAATCTTATCAGCAATCTGCAAAGCTAACTCTAAATCATGGGTGGAAAGAAAAATCGTCTTGTTGGTAGAACGTGACAAATGATGAAGCAATTGCATAATCTCCACTTTACTGGGGAAATCAAGAAAAGCAGTCGGCTCATCCAGAAAAATCACCGGGGTTTCCTGTGCCAACGCCTTTGCGATCATTACTTTCTGACGCTCACCGTCACTCAAAGTATGTACCATCCGGTATTTCAAATCCTCAATCCTTACCAACGCAATGGCATCGTTTACTGTTTTCTTGTCCTCCTTGCTTAAATTTCCCCAGAAACCGGTATAAGGACTGCGCCCCATACCCACCAGTTCTTCTACGGTCATGTTCCGCAGGCTGCATTTTTCGGTCAATACCACTCCGATAACTGTCGCCAACTGTTTATCGGTGTAATCCGTCAGTTTCTTTCCCATTATTTCTATCTCTCCTCCTACAGCCGGCTGAAAGGCAGACAAAGTACGCAATAAAGTAGATTTCCCTACTCCATTCGCACCCAAAAGACAAGTCAGTTCCCCACTGCGGATAGTAGCATCAATGTCCTTCGCTACAATCTTGGTCCCCCCTTACCGGGGTAACCGGTAGTCAGTTTCCGAATATGTATAGTTTCTTGATTCATCATTACTCATTCATTTCATTGCGACGTTTATTGAATAAAACCGACATCACTACCGGAGCGCCTACCAAAGCCGTCACCGAATTTACCGGCAATGCACCTTCGAAACCGGGCATACGGGCAATCAAATTACATACCAATGCCAATGACGCACCTGCCAGTAAAGAAGCAGGCATCAGAATACGATGATCGGATGTGCGGAACATTCCCCTGCAAAGATGCGGAACGGCCAGCCCCAGAAAAATAATCGGACCGCAATATGCGGTAACAATAGCTACCAATACTCCCGAACAAGTAATGACAAGCAGACGGGCACGTTTTATATTCAATCCGAGATTCCGTGCGTATGCATCTCCCAGCAACAAAAGATTCAATGTTTTGACAAGCAGGAAGGAAAGTGGCAACAATACCACCATGATACATATAAATAAAGTCATCTGATCTCCCGATACACGGGCAAAACTTCCCAGCCCCCAAATGACATATGCACGAATATCCTCCTCCACACTGAAAAATTTCAGCACACCGATCACCGCATTGGCTATATAACCAATCATCACACCAATAATCAGCAAAGTAACATTGCCCCTTACTTTTTGGGAAACGAAAACAATAAGTGCCATAATGGAAAGTGAACCTGCAATAGCTGCTATGGTAAGGGCTATTTCCCCCATAAAGCCTAGCTTGCTCAAAGCAACGCCACCCAAACTACCCGAAAGAAGCACCACAAAAGCAACTCCCATACTGGCTCCCGAACTGATGCCCAGTACCGACGGACCGGCCAAAGGATTGCGAAAAACAGTCTGCATCTGTAAACCGCTGACAGAGAGCCCCGCCCCCGCCACCAATGCGGTAAGCGCCTGTGGTACCCGTGATTTCCAAATAATATTTTGCCAGATAACAGACTCATTCCCTGTTCCCCAAAGGATATTCCACACAGCACGAAGCGGTATGGAAACAGAACCTAATACCAGATTCAGGAAGAAAAACAGAAAAATAAGAAGCCATAATTAACAGCATATAAAATGCAACAGGTCGTTTCATATACTATTTTTTCTATTTAAGCAATTCATAATATCCCGGTTGGTGGCCGGACAAAAGCTGCGATGAAAGATTTGAATCAAATCTGCCAAAACAACTTCCGGTTCTGTAGGCATACTCTCATAAAAAGGTTTTTCACGCATGTTACAATAAATCACCCCTTTCTCTTTGTATGCTTTAAAATCAACATAACGGGCATCTTCTTCTTTCAACGTGTTATAAGAAAATTTTCCTTGATAGCTATTCACAATACGCCAATAATCGGCACCGGCCGCTTGGCTGTAGACTGTTTCAAAATCGAGGGTGACCCCTCCAGACCGTTCATCGTCTTTCAAAAAATAATCGGCACCGGCATCTTTAAACAATTGTGCGAGAAAACTCCTCCCTCCTACAGCATACCAATTGCCGCCCCGCAATTCCCCACTGAATACTACCGGGCGTTTTGTCACCCGGCCGGTCAGTTCCTTCAGCTCGTTATATCTTTTCTTAATAGCGGCAAACTGCTCATTAGCTTTATCTTCTTTTCCCAATAACAAGCCCACAAACTTTATCCATTCAGCCTGTCCCAAAGGAGTCATTTCCTTATATCCCAAATGCGGCATCAAAGGAATGCCTACCTCTTTCAAAGCATCGTATCCCCCTCGTTTAAAAGGAGAGATCAAAATCAAATCCGGGTTTACACTCATAATCACCTCATTATCGAAATTCCCTTCAATACCTATCTTATGAATGCTTCCTTCTTTCAAACGATCATTTATTTTCTTGTTAAACAAATGGCGTGTACTGGTGATACCCACCACTGCATCCAGCTCTTCCAACTTGATAAAATTGGAAAGTTGCAGGGAAGTCATGCAGATAACGCTTCGTATGGGAGTTCAATAACTGTATAATCCGCAGGTATGTTTTCCGCTTCCACACCTCTTGGCACCAAAGCATAATGAAAAGACTGACTTTCTTTATTCTGAGGGTCCTGAATGTCAAGCAGACAAGCCTGATCCGTATAAGTTATTTTAAACCCTTGGGCATATTCCGGAATAATCTTCACAATAGAAGAATCTGTCAATGTCTTATGTTCCAAATTCCCGGAACCCTGTTTGTGCTTACTTTGGCAGGCTGTAACAGTCAATAATAACAAGAGCCCCGAAGCCAATATTAGTTTTTTCATGTTCTTTTCTGTTTTTCAGCCAACAAAGGTAATCAATTCTCTTGCTTTATACAGAATTTTTCAGCACTTTTTGCGTGCTTAAAAACTGTAAATACCCACAAAAGATGAGTCATCCGATCTATTTTGTTTCTTTAGGACCCGGTGATGCCGAACTGATTACATTAAAATCATTGCATGCTTTACAACAAGCAGACATAATATATTGTCCATCAACGGTTCGGGAACCAGATAAAATTTTGTCACGTGCCGCCACCCTGTTACATAAGCTAGACATCAAAGGAGATATACACCTATTCTCACTCCCGATGAGCAAAGACAGGACAAAAGCAATCAAAGTCTATCGGCAACTTTTCGAAAAAATGAGGCTGGAACAAAAAGCAGGAAAACGGTTGGCGGTAGCAGTAGAAGGCGATGCGGGAATTTACGCCTCCGTTCACTATGTACTGGATCTCCTCGAAGAAAATGGAATCCCCGTAGAGCAACTTCCCGGTATTCCTTCATTCATCGCTGCGGAAGCTGCCGCAAAACTACATCTCATCAGCCAAAAAGAAAGACTGGTCATTATTCCGGGCAATATTACTTCGGATGAACTGGACATGTATCTTAGCCATCATCATGTGCCGGTTATCATGAATTATCTCAATGTGCGGATATAGTACAGGATTACATGGAGTCCCACCCCCAATACAGTTATCATTATTTTGAAAATATATCGACAGCCGAAGAATATCATTCTTCCCATCAGGCGGAACTGAAAAGAAGAGTATTTCCTTATTTTTCCCTAATGATCATCTTTAACGAACAGATACGGAAGGACAATAGTTCAAAATAGCGTTCAGAATACCTTCAATATTTACATCATCTTTCTTGATAACTAAAAAATTGTGGTACATTCCTTCTTTCCGGTAACGGATCACAATCGACTTGAGTTTACCAGACTTTGTGTACTCCTTTTCTATCTCTGTGATGTTTTGCAAAGGAAAAACATGCTGAGGCTTCATCCCTCTTATAGCTAAGGCAAAAGAATCAGGAGTAATAGTATAAACAGACAATAACCTTACCCCCATTATCAGCAGAGAAGGAGTCAAGACCAGCAAAGATGCATATCTTCCATGCGCTATAAAAAGGCATGTACACGCCACCAACATAATAGCAATAACCGTCCAAACCCATAAAGGATAGCTGGGTCTGAATTCTTGTTTCTCCATAGGCCACATCTATTTTGTATAGTTACAAAAAATAGGGAGATTCAGTTTAATAACCCAAATCTCCCTCAAGGAATTTATAAACTATTTCTAACAATTAATCTAGAGAATACCCTTTACTGTTTCCAGCATACCCTTTTCTTG
>ENA-OQAA01000032-OQAA01000032.1-human-gut-metagenome-genome-assembly--contig:-NODE-32-length-86810-cov-5.636699_pt1 | contig 86810 bp, 99 predicted proteins | sample MGYA00242489_ERZ504515 | MGnify/ENA primary metagenome ERZ504515 (study PRJEB26092, sample SAMD00036237) | human gut metagenome | host: Homo sapiens | study: EMG produced TPA metagenomics assembly of... | reverse complement strand
CTCCACGTCCTTCATCAGTTTTATATACTTCTTTCCAAGTCTCGGCGTCATCTGACACTTGAATCTTATATCCTTTACCAAAGATGCCTCCCAATTCAAGCGAACCCCACCTACGGATTGCACACTGCCCAGATCCACATAAAGCCATTCATTTTCCGCTTTTGCCGCTGCCCAACGGGTATCTTTTTTCCCATCCGTAGCATCTGAAGGCTGTCCATAAGTGGTACTTGAAGCAAAGGTCGGTTTATTTAATGACAGATTTTTACGCTCTTTATTGAAATCTATCGTAAAACATTGCACAGTAGAATTGCTAGGAGAGTTCACAATAGCTGATTTTGTATAAGCCTCCACAGACTTTCCATCCAGATTGTAAACTTTTACTTCAGCAGTCAAACCTTCCATATCACATGCTGTGGTATTAGCAATCTTCACACCGTCCGTCACAGGATTCCAAAGAATATGCACCGGTTCACAGGCTGATTTTGCTCCCCAAAAGGCTCCTGTCAAATCATAATAATAGTCATAAGTTTGCCAAACCATAGACGGATATGCCGACTGTCCCATCCAAGTCATGATACCTGATGCATCCTCCCACATACGATCCAGCCAACCCTCATACATAGCCTTATTAGATTCAATATTGACAAGCTGAGCCTTACGGCAATAATCTTCAATCCTTCGGGCTTGCCAAACCTTTGGTTATAGAAGCATCATAACGATCGGGAGCTGCATTAAAAGCATTTGGCCAAAATAGTGCTTGTTCCACATTTCATCACGAGGCCACCAGTTCTCCTTGGGCATAAATTTCTTGAAGCTTTCAAAGGTAGGAACTACAGCTGTGCCAATTTCTGTACGAAATCCCCAGCCACGCGCCGGATCTCCTTCCAAGCCATCAGGATATTTAGTAAAATAAAAGCGAGGCTCAAATGCTCCCCACGGACCACTACCGGTCAAGCCCTGAGCATGGGAGTTTGCTTGAAAATAACGATCACCTCCATCAAAGGTCCTAATATTTTCCGCCATCCATCCTTCTAAAGGAGGCTGAGGATTAGATTCATTATCGCCACACCACACGGCTATACTAGGGTGATTACGCACACGTTTTATTTTCTCCATCATATTATTATTGAACACATTGAGGTCATAAGGCAAATTCGGATTAGAGTTTATCCAAAAATCATCCCATACCATAATGCCATATTTGTCACATGCCTCGTAGAATTCATCATCTGTAACAGAGCCGAGCCAATTACGTATCATATTAAAATTCATTTCCTTATGCAGGCGGACTTTGGTATCATATTCCTCGCCACGGCAACGAAGCATATATTCAGACATCCCCCAATTCGCTCCCTTAACAAATACCGGAATATCATTAATATAAATATGGAATGTATTGCCCTCTTTATCATAAGAATATTTCTTTATACCAAAAGAAACATCTTTCGTTTCCGAAACTCTTCCATCCACCATCACCTCAAACTTACAATGATAAAGATTGGGTTCTCCATACCCATTTGGCCACCACAGACGCGGCTGGTCTATACACAGTTGTGGAAAATAGCGTTTGTCAAACTTCACCTGTTCAGTAGTATGGGCATTCACGTCTAATTCTTTTTGAAAAACAATGTTTCCTGGGGTAATTGTTCCGCGCACCAATACCTTCGTCTTTTCTACCGAATTATTCTTAACATCAAGCGCCACACTCAAATCCGCTCTGGCACGGGTAGGTAAATTAGTACGTATCCAAGGATCAATTAAAGTAGCTGTTCCCGTATTAGTAAGAAATACCTTATCGGTTATACCACTATTCAACCCCGGCACATAAGGCATCCAATCCCATCCGCCACTAGACAAATAGGTTGGACTGCCTGATTAGCCAATGGAGTATCAGGCATATGAACAAGTACAGCCAATACATTTTCTTTATCACGATTTACTATTGAAGTAACATTAAAATGTCCACGATGCATAAACCCATCCAGTTTACCTAATAATGTTCCATTCAGATAGACTTCCGCACGACGGTTTACCCCATTAAAATTCAACCATATCAATTCTTTTGTAAAATCAGCAGGAACACGGAATGTAGTACGATACCAAAAGCTACAGTCGTATTTGTCGCGATTTACCTGATGAATATTGTCACCAAAGTTAGGATCTTTCTCCAGCCCTGCTATTACATACGAATTAAAAGCTGTTCCAGGCACAACAGCATCTACCCAAGCAGAAACATTGTATCCGTTTCCACAAAGTGACTTCACATCCGTTCCGACTTCAGCCTGAGGCTTTAACTTCCATTTCATTTGTGGGTTATCGCTATGTAAATACACAGTTTGAGCATGCAGTACTTGCATACATCCCAGTAGCTAATACAACCCATGTTTTTTTTACGTTTTTCATATTATAGTCTTTTCATATTTATCAATCATCTATTTCTCTTTTTGCACCTGAAAACTAAACAAGGTGCAATGCTCATAAGCTTTCTCCGGTAACACCAGGCAAGAAGGAAAATCCGAATGAGAAGGAGTATCCGGATAAAATTGTGTTTCCAAACAGATGGCTGTATCCGGTCGGTCATAATATCCCGCTGTATACAAAAGAACAGCAGGCAAATCAGTCATCACTGTCATTTTTCTTCCTGTAACAGGTTCATATAAAGAAGCAGCCTCTAACATCTCCTCAGACATTTTATCTTTCAATATATAGCAATGATTATATCCTTTATTCCAAAGTAATTGCTCATGATCAGCATATAAGTCTGCACCTACCGGTTTTAGGGAAGTAAAGTCAAACGGAGTATTTTTCACCTTCATCTTTCTTCCCGTAGGAATGAACGCCGAGGTAGTATCCAATATCCGGTCAGACGAAATATGCAACCGATGCTCTGTTATCTTTTTCCATTTCCGCGCAAATTGAAATATGCGTGATTAGTCATATTGATGTAAGTAGCACAGTCTGTTTCCGCATAATGCCGTACAGAAAGTTCATTGTCCTCATTGAAACGATAGTCTGTTATCACATGGATATTTCCCGGGAAACCTCCTTCTCCGTCTGGCGAATACAGACTAAAACGGATGCCATCCGGTAATTCTTCCCATTGCCACACCTTGTTATGAAAGCCGGAAAAACCTCCATGATTGGTATTATTCCCATCATTAACTTCCAAATGGAAGGTTTTCCTATCTATTGTAAAAGAAGCATCAGCAATACGATTGGCAAATCTGCCAACAGTTGCTCCCATATAATAAGAATCTTTCAAATAATCGGACAAGGTATCATAACCGATCAAAATATTGGCTAATGCTCCCTGAACATCGGGTACTGAAGCTGTAATCCAACGTGCCCCCCAATTAGTGAATTCCATATAAGCTCCCGAGGAGTTCATTACGGTAAATCGTAATACAGGTTTTCCGTCAGAGGTATAAGTTTCTATTTTATGTATTATTTTCATATTATTCCAAATTTCAGAAAAAGAAAAAGCATCAGGTAGGAAGCAGATGTTTCCTCCTGATGCTTCTAATTTATATGGATAGAAACAATTTATTTGCTATATCCCGGATTCTGATCTTCAGGCCGAATGCATCATTTGTTTTAATTTCAGTATCAGGAATAGGATAGCGCTTATGGAAATCTTGAATTGTTCCTGATTCTTTTGCCCAACGGTTACGTTCTTTTATCAATTCTACAAATTTATTAGTACGAAGCAAATCAATACGTCTCCAACCTTCGAAACAAAGTTCACGCAAACGTTCATCCATTACTTTATCACGAATTCATCTTTGCTCATTCCCGAATTCCATTTCTTATCTTCTGGCAAGTTTCCTCCCCATGCACGAGTACGAATTTGATTATTCACGATCTGTACTGCTTCCGAAGTCTGTCCTAATTCATTCAGACATTCAGCATGCAATAATAATATATCAGCATAACGAATCATTGAAAAGTTCTTACCAGAATTCCACATGTTATTAATGCCAAGCCCTGAAAGAATATCTGTACGATAGTCTTCATATTTCTTTATATGCGGTTCCAATTCATCTGTAGTTCCCGTCCATTGAGTCTTTGACAAATCAGGAGTTACATATTCGAATGTTCCATCTTCTGAATATTTATTAGTATAATACGTAAAATCATAACGCAATGCTTCTTCTTTACGCAAATCTCCATCTTCCCAAATGCCACCTTCTTCTACCGTCTTATAAGCAAAAGGAGTCGGAACTAGAAAGTCGTAACCAGAGAAAGAGCATCCCTGACCAAACCAAGAGTCACATGCACGAGAACCACAATCAAACTCCCAATAATTACAATCAGGATATACATTATTAAATTGCAACTCAAACAATGACTCTTTTGTATTAGGATTATCATAACGATACAAGTCAGCATAATTATTCAGCAATTCATATCGCCCCATATTAATAATAGTCTTAAAACATTCATCAGCCTTGGCAAAATCCCGTAATCCTGTCTCTTCCGGAGCTGCCATATAAGCCTTTCCTAACATGGCCCATGCAGCCCCAACAGTAGCACGCTGCGGTTCACTATTATAAGACTCAGGCAAATTATTGGTAGCAGTAATAAAATCATTAATAATATATTCCCATACAGTCTTTAAAGGTTGACGTCCCAAGCCCAATTCATCAGTACGGTTCATATCTATCACAGGGATTTCACCCCAATACATACTTAATTCAAACATTAATAAACCACGAATAAAGCATGCCTCTCCCATCAACTGTTTAGCACGTTCCGGTTCTTCAGTGGTCATACCCAATGCATATATAGCTTTAGCAGCTGAAACGACAGCCGGCCAACGGTTGTTCCAAATAGAACTAACCTGAGTAGATGTAGGATTCAACTGTCCATTATATTTATCCATACCGGCTTGATCGCCTGAAGAAATCAACTGATAATTACCCTGCTGTGTTTCATCTGTCCCCAAATAAGGCATCAATCCATTACGTCCTTCTTTACAGCCCCTATAACTCTTATACAATCCAAGAACTAAAGGTTCTACATTATCTATTTTTTCAAATACTTGTTCTTCAGTCAAAGATCCCGTAGGTTCTACCTGCAAAAAATCCGAGCAAGAGGAGGTTTTCAGTGCAAAGGTCAAAGCCAAAGCATATATCGCACTATATCTATATATCTTTTTCATTGTTGTGTTTTCTTTTAAAGTTAGACTATTTATTCTATCCTTCCATTAAAAAGCCAAATTAAGACCAAAAGTATACATACGTGTAGGAGGATACCAATCACCAGTTTCCGGATCATAACCATTATAATTAGTTAAGCAAAAAAGATTAGAACCAGTGGCATAAACACGCAGGTTAGCCAGTTTCAGAGCATTTATCACTTTAGTTGGGAAAGTATAGGCCAATGTCAGAGCAGACAAACGCAAGAAAGAAGCTTTCTGTACACTAAAATCCATAGAACTTGCACCATAATGATTATAATCAAAGCCAGCCAACACACGTGGAAATTCAGCATCTGTATTTTCAGGAGTCCAACGATCCAACAAATCCGTTGATGCGACTCCAGATCCAGTACTTCCAATCAAAGTTTCATACCAAGGACTCAATTTTTTAGCCCCATAAGAATAACTGAATACTGCATTTAAAGACAATCCCTTCCAAGAAAAATCTGTAGAAAAACCGCCATAAAACTTAGGATCAGTGGAACCAATTACAACACGGTCATTTTGATCTATCTGTCCATTATTATCATAATCCAACGGATACAAATCACCAGGATTCACATTATATCCATTCCAATTTATTTTATTCAAACGATCCATATCAATTTCTTGGGCGATTCCACCTGTTTTCCAAATATAAATTGTGTTACGAGACTCACCAAGGAATAAATTACCTTCTTTTTGAATATTACGATCACTATCTACATTATATACAACATCATTATCACCATATAATTGAGTTACCTTATTTTTATCCATAGACAATGTAGCTGCAAAATTCCATTCAAAATCTTTAGCTCTTACCAAATTGGCATTCAAAGCAAATTCCAAACCTTTGTTTTCAATCGCACCTATATTTTCAATAGTACTGCTGAAACCAGTAGTCGTAGGCAACGAATGGCTCATTAACAAATCCTTATTTTTTATCAAGAAAGCATCAACAGACAAACGCACTCTATTCTGTAAGAAAGCCATATCTACTCCTAAATTCCATTGTTTTTGTTTTTCCCAACTAATATCTGGAGTACCACGTCGCCCATTGGAAACAAAAGAATTTGTATAACCTGTATCGGAAGTACCCGTATAGCTGACATTATATAAAGATAAATAGGCAAAATCATCAATATTCTGATTACCAACGATACCAAAACCAGCACGTAACTTTAACTGATCAAAAATCGTCTGATTTTTCATGAACTTTTCTTCTGTAATATTCCAAGCTGCAGACACAGACGGAAAAATACCCCACTGATTTCCTTTAGCAAATTTAGAAGAACCGTCGTAACGCGCTGTCGCCGTCAATAAATATTTACCCGCATAGTTATAGTTAACACGAGCGATATAAGATAATAATGTTTGCTCGGACCAAGCTGTACTTAAGCCGCGCTGATCTTTTTTATAACCAGATCCCAAACTATGATATCCAAATAAATTAGTGCCAAACCCTGTTGCCGTAGCATTAATATAATTATACGTAGTCCGTGTAGCACTGGTACCAACCATCGCATTCAACTTATGTTTACCGAAAGAGGCTTCATAAGACAATGAATTATCCCATTGCCATACAGTACGTGTATCTCTATCATCTTTGGCTTCACCTTGTGTTCCATAACGTTCCGACTCATAAATATCATTCGGGGTATATTTATTTTGCTGCTTTTGAGCATAATCAATAGAGAAAGTAGAACGCAAGTTTAATCCTTCAATAGGATTGATATTAATATAATTAGAGCTCAACAAGCGATTATACACCAAATCATTATCGACTTTCAAAGAACGTAATGGATTAAAATTATTTTGGTCAAAAATACCTTGCCAATTTAAAGTTTCAATCTCATCAGAAATTTCCAACATCGGATTAGCACAACGTGCACGATTCATTACTCCATCATCAACCAACGTGTTCTCGGTACGTGTAAAAGTTGTATTAGTACCTACTTTCAGCCAGGATTTAATCTGTTGATCCGCATTAATACGTCCTGTGTATTTTTCTTGTTCAGACTTCTCAATTACACCTTTATTGTCTGTATAACCAAAACTAATATAATAAGAACCTTTATCATTGCCATTCGAAAGACTTACTACATGATTGTGTTGTACTCCAGTACGGCTCACAGCATCCAGCCAATCATAATTTTTATTATTGTTGTAGGCATCGAATTCATAATCAGCAAAAACAGTATTCGATCCCATTATCACATCATTGATATAAGCATTGACATCTCCATCAGGATTTGTTTGCATATAACCATTCGTATAGGCCTCCTTTCTAAGTTCAAATAATTGACGAGTATTCATAGTTTTTGGAGTATTAGCATAGGTCTGAAAGCCAATCCAGCCATCATAAGAAACTTTACCTTCGCCTTTTTTACCCTTCTTAGTTGTAATAACAACAACACCGTTGGAACCACGTGAACCATACAGAGCTGTAGCTGATGCATCTTTCAAGACCTCAATAGAAGCCACATCATTCAAATTGACTGCATTAAATCCAGAGAATGAATTATCCATAACCATACCATCTACGACATAAATAGGGTCTGTAGATCCATTAATTGTATTAATACCACGAATTTTAATAGATGCATCATCCGTAGGACGCGTAGGTTGAGAAATGAACACACCTGCGACACGACCTTGAAGAGCTTGATTTACATTTGTTACTGGTTTTTCTTCCAATACTTTAGAACTAACACTGGCAACAGCTCCCGTCAAATCACTCTTCTTCATCGCAGTGCCTACAACAACCACTTCATCTAATGTTTCAGTATCCTCCGACATCACAACTTTGACTGGTTGGTTACCCATTATTTTAACATCTTGTGCAACATATCCTATATAAGAAATATGCAATGTTTCCCCTTTCTGAACTGATAATGTAAATTTACCATCAAAATTGGTAATAGTCCCATTGGCTGTACCTTTTACCACTACACTTGCACCAATGATAGGTTCGGATGTAACATCCACCACCTGTCCTGTAACCGTTATGTTCTGTGCTAGCATATTGCAGCAACAAAACATGATAAGGATTAAATTAATAAGCCTAATTCTTTTCATAATTTGTAAATTTAAGTACGATTTAAAGTTTATATTGGTTTATTCTTCCACTTTGAAAATTACAACATCACATGCAGGAACCGTTACTTCCAGATTGGTTTTAGCAATACTTTCAATGCCACTCCATAATTCTTTCAGCCTATATTCCTTTGACGAATCCAACCCCAGACGCTCTAAAGCTGTAGTCATCTTCAACTCTTGATCCATATAGTTGAACACAGCATAATAAGCCTTACCATCCTTATCCATGCGTACAAACTGATTTTCTGACTTTTCACCATTCCCATCTACAGGATGGAAAGATTCCCCATTGGCTATAGCATTGATCTCAGCATTAGTCAGATATTTCATCGCCTTCTCCTTCACTTCTTTAGAACCGCCTTTGCTGAAATCATCTCCAGCAATGAAAATTCCTGTAATGACCCCCGAAGTAACACGCGCTCTGTTCTCACCATCTGTAGCATCACGCAATACAATATGGTCAGGATCATTAAACTGATAAACCTTATCCTGCCACCAACCGTATGAAAGTGCATTCAAGGTATATTCAGTATCCTTCATCTTATTCCACGCATCACAAGCAATTCTTCTAGACTGAGCATAATGAGCAGGAAAAACAGGAGAAATAGAAAGATTGATATACATATCGCCAAAATATTTGTCAAGCAATTGCATTCCATAGTTATATCCCTGAATACCTGTTTGTATTTCCGGATTATACCATTTGTCAGCCTCCATCGCCCCATGTGTCATAAAATCCATTTTCACATATTCAAAACCTGCCCGATGAAAGAGTTCCGATGTACGCTTCATCATAGCTTCAATAGCTGGATGGGTAGGATCAACAGCATACGCTCCGTCTAATTCCTGCGGTTTTCCATTTGCATAGAGATACACATCTTTATATTTATACCCCGGAATTTCTTTTATTTCACGTTCAGGATTTTTAGCCCAATCAGTAAACGGAGTCCAATAAACGCCGGCTATCTGACCGTTTGCCTTACATCTATCCACAAAAGCTTTCAACTCCTCTTCTGAAAAACTATTCCAACCAGAATCCAAACCTGTATAAACCAGATTATCCGAATTCACAAAATGATGGGACTGCAAATTCTCTTTATAAAAATCAGAAACTTCCAATGCTTTCGGATAGGTCAGATTAAATTGCAACGCTCCCCAGCTGTTCCAGCCAAAAGGAACAGCTTTATCCCAAGCTTTGGGCGGAGCAATCACAGCATTAGCCTGAGCGTATTCTTCCATGCCTTCACGCCAGTCTTCAAAAAATCCTACTAAAATCTTAGGCGACTTGATTGTCGTACCTTTCAATGCACCGTGAGGTTTCGAATCACGCGTTGTCTTATCAGCAACACCCCCATAACATACCAATGAACCTACATTATATATATTACCTTTACCTATTGTTATACCTGTTTTCCAAGAATCGTGTTCCACAGAACCTATCACCATAGCTTCACGATCATCATTATTAAATATGGCAGTAACTTCATAACTAGTCAATTCTGTAAATGTGAGCGGATGAGATTGGTATCTGATCCAACAGTCATTATCGAAAGGAATGAAAAGCGCACGATTATTTTCACCCTGGTTCAGGACTTCAGGCATTCGGTCCACATTGACCGGCGCCATATAATTCGAAGCCATTTCAGACGTACTTTCCAAAGTAAAATCTGTCAACACATAATCCTTTGTCGGATATACATAAAAAGATTGAACCAGTACAGGCAAATTATTCCCAGTATAAGTCACCTCATAATGATACCCTTCTCCAAAATGATCATTGATTTTTTTTGTAGAAACATGATGCTTTGCATAATCACGAGTCGAAACAACACTGTCGGCCAATTTATAAGCTGCATATACATTATCATAAATAAGCTTAGAGCCTTTGCTGATATCAATACCATTAGCGTGAGCATCGTACTCCAAAGACCATTCACCGACATTTAGATTTGCATTTTCAGTACACCCGGACAAAATAAGACCGGAAACACTCAATGCAGAAACACAGAGAAACAATGATTTTAAAGTTAACCAATTATTCTTCATAATATTATTAGTTTGTCAAAGAGATAAATCTACTTAAGGTTTGCTTTACTGTTCGGAATTCTTTTCCTTTCAAGCATGGTCAAAAGTAGGCATATCTTGACAACCTGTTAATATACAAACGCAGCAATAAATAGGATTTTTGCAGCAATGACTCATCTGCGTCCGAAGAATCCGCAAATGTGTCATTTTTGCTGCATTTCTTTCAATCAGAGATTCTCCGTCAAATCTATTTTAGCTTTTTCCTTGGATGTTTGATACTGTTTCTCAAACTCTTTCGGAGTCATTCCGAATTGTTTCAGGAATAATTTACTGAAATAAGATGAAGAGTTTATTCCTACCATATAACAGATATCCCCAATACGGTATTTACCTTCCTGAATCAATTCGGCCGCTTTTTTCAAACGGATCAACCGAATGAAATCTATGGGTGAAAGATTAAACAGAATCTTTATTTTCCTCAATAAGCTGGAACGGCTCATACATAAGATATCAGCCATACGTTCCACATTGAAATTTTCATCTGAAATATTCTCTTGAATTACATTAATTACTTTATTCATAAATTCTTCATCCGCCTTGTTCATCTGCATATTATGCACAGGAAAAAAAGGACGTTTAGAGAATGCCTCACGTTCTTTTCTACGATTGCTGAGTAAAGACAAAATCTGACTCTTCAAATAATTGAAAGAAAAAGGTTTCTCCACATAAGCTTCCGCTCCTATCTTCAATCCGTTAATTTTACTCTCCAAATCATTCTTGGCGGTAAGGAAAATAACCGGAATATGACACAAATCAATATCCCCCTTTATTTCCTTACATAATTCATAGCCATTCATCACCGGCATCATTATATCACTGATTACCAAATCTATGTGATTACTACGTAAAACATCCAACGCTTCCTGTCCATTCACAGCAGTTTCCACCGTAAACAAAACTTCCAATCGTTCAAAGATAAAAGATCTCATACTTTCATTGTCCTCTACTAACAATAAAGTATAACCTTTCATCTGGTCTGTTTCTGTTGATGTTTCCTCATCCAATACTTCTATATTTTGCTCCACTACCTTCTCTATTTGCTGCCTTACTTCCTCTTTATTCAAAGGAATGATCAAAACAAATGTATTCTCCGGTTGTTCTATATCCAAATAAAGCCTGCCTTTATGTAAAGTGGCTAGCGAACGAGCTAAAGGTAATCCTATGCCTACTCCCATCCGAACTGTATCCTTCTTCTCCATCTGATAAAAGGGTTCAAAAATCTGTTGGCTGGACGCTTCAGGTATCTTTTCTCCGTCACTGACAATACGAACTGTAAAATCAGCTTCATCTTGGAATAAATCTATCGTAATGGTATGACGGGCATATTTCAAAGCATTATTCAACAAATTACTCAATACTTTTGTGATAGCCTCCTTATCTATGGCAGCCATAATTCTTTCTTGGGGAATATGCTGCAATAACTCTTTCTGCTTTTGCAGAATAGTAGGCTCAAAACGAGCAATCGTTTCATTCAGCAATGCCGTTACATCAACCGTTTCAAATTTCAGTTCAAATTTGCTCGCCCCTATTTTCTGAAAATCAAGCAACTGTCCAGTCAAATCTAATAATCTCTTGGTATTCTGCCCGATTACTTTCAAATTCTTATTCAATTTCTGATCCTTGATATCCATTTCCTCAATTGCTTCCAACGGACCATTTATCAATGTCAAGGGCGTGCGCACCTCATGAGCTATTTCAGTAAAGAAACTGACTTTTGATTCATAGAGTTCTTTCTCCTTCTCAATTTCAAATAACTTCTGCTTTTCTTCCATCTGTTTCTCTTTGCGTCTTCTATACCAAAAGAACCAGCAAAGTACGACACAGATTCCCCATATAATATACAGAAAATAAGCCCAGACGGACTGCCACCAAGGAGGCAGAATAACAATGGATAAAGACCGGGTAGCATAAGGGCCTTCTTTGGCACTATTGGTAGCCCGCACTTGCAAGATATAATCTCCCGGAGGCAGTTTAGCGTAAGAAATATTCTGATTACTCGCTGCCCGTATCCAGTCTTTGTCCAACGGAACTAATTTATAATAATACTGATTGGACTCCGTAGTAGAATAACTTAATAAAGCAACATCGAAACTAATATTTGCCTGATCATAAGGTAATATAATTTCATCTGTATGTTCTATACACTTTTTCAAAGGAGAATTAGGAGTGTGAACTGTTATTTCCTGATTATAAATGCTGAACTTTGAAATATAAACAGGTGGTAAGAAATTTATTTTCTCTGAAGAGTTAGGATCAAATGCAATCAATCCGTCTATACCACCAAAATAAAACTTACCGTCCTCACCCTTCAAAGCTGACTTATAATTAAACTGATTCCCTAATAGACCATCTTTAGTGGTATACACTCGTATATCTTTTGATTCCGGATTAAATCTAACCAGTCCACGATTTGTTCCAAACCATAAATTTGATTGTTCATCTTCCAAGATCTTATAAGCCACATCATCTGGTAAACCGTCTTTGATAGAAAAAGTAGTAAAATCATCCGTTTGAGAATTATAACAACAAATACCACCACGATCCGTAGAAATCCAAATACGGCCTTTACAATCCTGCATGACAGAACTCACAGAATTAGAGCTCAATGTATTTTCCTTACCTTCCTCATGAGTATACTTTTTAAAAAGATTCTTATGGGGATCATACTTCCATAACCCACTTCCCATGGAGGCGAACCACATCATTCCATCTTTATCTTGAAATACATCAAAAATCCAATCAAATCCCACTTCTTCCACTTTGTCAAAATGAAAACTTGTAGGAGCAGCTTTATAAAGTCCCCAGCCTGTACCAATCCACTTATATCCTTCATTATCTATAAAAAAAGTATAAACACTTCCTTCTCCTATATTTAACTCCTCAGGAGTATAATGACAAACTTTATTCTCGGGTAATTGAATCACATCCAATCCTTGCTTAAACAAGCCACAGAACAATTGGCTTCCTTTGACAAACATTCCCAAAGTAACCATATAGTTCCCTTTATCATAATCGTTCAATCTCAACCGCCTTACCTTTCCGGAAGCAATATTTAATATGTTCACCCCATCATCTTCAGTGCCAATCCATATGTTACCCTTATTATCAGAAGCTATCTCTCTTACCCGTTTCGTTGTTAATGAGTTCCCATCACTCCCAGGTACATATTTATCAAACAATAAATCATGATGAGGCAGATAATCCACCCCGCCAAACATGGTTCCCAGCCAAATTCCCCCTTCCCGATCTCGGTAAATAGTATAAATAATCTTATCTGACAAACTGAACGGACGCATCAGATCTTGCTTCAAATGAACTATTTTATTCTTCCTCTCATTTACAACAAACAAACCTTCGTGAGTTCCCACCCATAGTTCATTGTCAAAACAGGCTACATTACGTACAAATGTATGGTTAGCCTCCGGTATATCTATTTTTACCAGCTGATTCGTACCGGGATTATATTTCATTAGTTCCCCTTCATGAATAGCCATTGCAATCCAATCACCATAATTACAAATAAAATTAATATTCTTTCCCTTTAACGAACGCCCGGTTTTATCAACACAATATTGTTCAAATTTATCCGTATTTCTATCATATCGAAAAAGTCCGACTCCCCATGTACCAACCCAAACATCACCATCAGGCGTACCAAAATACAATCCGGAGCTTCTGTTTTAAAATGCTCTTTGTTGGTTACTTCATAAAAATAAAGCTTCTCATCCTTATAGCGAAAAACTCCCTGATCAGGAATTACAATCCAAATATTCCCAATAGAATCCGCCACAATATTAGATACCCAATTATTCATATTCACCCCTTCTTCTGTTTCCATATTCATTGCCGTGAATATATCCAAGGCAGGATTATAACGATAGACTCCTCTATCCGTTCCTACCCATAACTGACGTTCCTTATCTTCAAACAAAGCAGAAATATTATGGTTTCCCGTACCGGCTACATAGTCATCACAGTTCATCTGTACAATAGAAGTTCCATCAAAACGGTTCAAACCATTTTTTGTACCAAACCACATAAACCCGTAACTATCCTGAATGATAGCCTTCACATTACTTTGTGATAGTCCATTCTCACCCGTTATATGAGAAAAATAAAAATTGGACAATCCCCTATCAACTGCCTGTAATGTAAATACAACATACAAACAACATAAAATGAGCAAAGTCTTTTTCATAGCTTGTTCAAAATTTGAGTCAAAGATAAAAGAAAAAAAGGATAAATAATGCCAATATAAAAGAAATAGAGGGTTGCCCCTCTATTTCTTTTCACGAATGACTATTACAAATCCCCCACCAGAAGCCATAAACATTTCAATAATATTCTTATTATCTATATCCATTATTTTATGTTCGTATAAATTAGCATTCTTGTTACTTCTTTTTTTATCCTGAAAAAATTTCAATGGTATATTTCTTATCCTGAGGCAGGAAAGAGCAATCCACCTGAATTGTTCTCTCTCCCCAAGCATTCAATCCGCCTATATACCAAGTATTTCCTTTCTGCTTGGCCAACACGGCATATTCGCCCACACGGGCAGCTAAGGGAATCGTCTGATCCCATGAAGTCGGTACTTCCGCTAAATACTTTAAAATATCAGGATACTTACGATACTCATCCGGAGAATCACATAAACTGGCAAATGGTGCGGAAAGTACAACAAACAAGGCCAATTCATGTGAACGAGTCCCCAATGAACTAGGCAACCCCGGATCGATCGGCTTAAATTTCTCCAATGTGCTGTTACGCATCGAACCCGGAGTATAATCAATTCCACCTCCCAGCATACGGGCAAAGATACATTGAAGCTGATAATCCGGATTAGAAGTGGTATCCCACTTAAAACATTCCGCACATCGCATGGCTTCATAAGAAAGGATATTAGGATATGCCCGATGAAGTCCGGTAGGCTTGCTGCATCCATGAAAATCCACCATAAGATGCCGCTCAGCACAAGCCTTTGCCAGATTTTCATATTGAGGGATTATTTGGGCATCATCACGATCAAAAAAATCTATTTTTACCCCAACAGCACCCCATTTACTGATAGAATCCAAATAACAATGCGGATGTTGGAATAAAGTAGCAGCAACAGTCCAAAGCCATACACCTACTTTTTTTTCTTTTCCATAGCGTATCACCTCTTTTATATCAATATTCTTATTCAAATCAGCATGATTAAAAACATTGCTCCAACCGGCATCGATCAGCAGATAAGGTATCTTGTTTTCGGAAGCGAAATCAATATAATACTTGTACATCTGCGTCGAAAGGTTTGATGACCGGAAGGGAAAGGAGCTTTTTCCAAAATAGCACAATGCCACCATTCCCAAGTTGCTTTACCAGGACGAATCCAATCCGTATCCTTTATTTGTTGGGGCTTGGCCAGTAAGTAAATCATTTCATTAGTCAGTAGTTCCTTATCATCCTTGGCTACAATAGCTATACGCCAAGGGAAAGCATGATTACCAGCAGTACGTGCTAAATAATTCTCCCTCTCTTTAACTACCGTAATAAAATTTCCCCAACTGCCCATCTCTATTTTTTTAGGATAGGCCGCCCAATAACCTTTCATCTTGCCATCTTCCTTACGAAGATACATACCCGGATAGTTATTCAAATCTGATTCAGCCACCACAACACGCACATTCTGCATCTTGTTTGTAAATAAAGTTGGTGTAATACCATATTTATGTTCTTCTATTTTAGAAATGCCCTCGTAAAGCACATTGCTCAACTCCCAAGCTGTAAAATCAGTTGTTTCGGGTAAAATAACTGCCGGATCATCGCCCAGATTAAAAGAAGCTTCTTCATCAGCTACAATCAAAGAATCCTGCTCCGGAAGATTTCCACAAAAACGATATGCCATTCCTTCATTATACATCCGGAATATAACTGAATAACCATCCTTGAATTTCAAAGAAAGTTCATTATAATGGTCTGTTAATTCACGATAGTTACCAGCTACCGGATAAACCTTCTCGGAAGTACTCCTTGTAGAAGTTCCTACCACTTCACCATTCTTTCCCCATATATTTCCATTTTCCATCGTCATACAAATAGCAGAGGGATGAATGACAGGCTTACCTTCCAAACTTAAAGAATATTGTAATACCCTTCCATTCTCTATAGTAAGTGCCAATTGCCCGTTTGGGGATGATAATTCATAAGCTGACGGTGTTTGTGCCTGTGCAAAAACGCACAGACACCATGTTACCAACAAAAGGAAAATATTCTTTTTTTTCATACGGCACACAAGTTACGATGGATTTGTCCACCTTGATGATTAATATCCAATTCTCGCACCTTATCCAAAAAATCAATGGCTTTTCCCATTTCACGCAATCCTAAACAACCCAGTCCCATCACATAATTGCAATGAATGCGGTTACGTTTATCCAAGTCATCTTCCAAATAGCCAAATCAGGCAGAGAAACAGCAAAATAATCAATCCGGCAGTGGTCAAATAAATGCTTTTCACCATGCTTTATCAATTGTTAAAGCAACCGCACGCCTTGTCTTCCCTGCCAATGCACGCCATGCCAAACCTTGATAGAAAATCTTGTCGGGCTGTTGGTCATTGTAAAAGAAAGCCTGTTGTGGTTCTGACGAGCCAATGGTTGCTTTGATGAAGCAATCTATAGCTTGTTGCTCATTTCCCAATCCACGAAGCGCCTCACCTTTATAATACCAGATATCATTCTCTTCAGCATTTGCCAATTTTCCCTCACCCAAATTAAATGGATAAACATTCGTTTCATCCAAAAGGACTAAAGCATCGGCATAACGTTTTTCACTTAAAGCAATCTTTGCTAATTCTATACGGCACAATACATATTGTCCGGTGATTTTTCCTTCTCCTCCTTCCCATGGATGGAAATTACGTGCGGCAATCAATTCTTTTGCTTCAGTATAGCGCCCTAGTTGATTATACAAAGTGATACGCTCAATGGACAGATCATCACGCTGTTCCACTTCAGACAGATGTGCTTCCAAAAAAGCCAAACGTTCTGTATGAGGTCGGCCTAAACGTTTATAAAGTTGGTCCAACTCCATTAATATACGAGAATCGTGCTCATCCAATGCATAAGCTTTTTCCAGAGTTTCCAAAGCCCTTTGTTTATCATTACGCTTATTATAATAGCTAAAGATAAATTACGCCATACGGTAGGGAATGTTGGCTCTATAGCAGCCGAATGTTCCCAACAAGCAATAGCATTATCATACTGACGGTTAGCATACCAAAAGTTTCCTAAACTATATGCCGCTTTTGCTCCATGAATATTCAAACGTACGGCATCTTGAAGAATCAATACTTCTTCTATACGATTCGGGAAACAATATGAATGATTTTCCTTTTCTGCTCGCTGATAATATTCCAATGCTTTACTCTCATCTCCCTTACAGGTATGGAAATACCCCATTGTATAATAAACGACAGGATATACTTCTGTAACTCCGGTTACGTAGCATTCCAACAAAGAAAGAGCTTCCTCGTACAGTCCGGCAGCAGCAAAATCCAATGCATATTCTATATATCCGTGAGCCCAGCCACGCATCAACTTTTTCATTTCCTCCAACACTTCCACATCCCGGGTCAACAAATAATGTTCAAAACGGCATCCCATATTAAAACGATCTATCTGCAATGATTCGACTACGAGCGCCAAAGCTTCCTCTTTACGACCCAATTTGCGTAGAATGGAAATTTTCAACTGACGCGCTTTGTGATTATGCCAATTACGAATCAATGAACGGTCTATCTTGTCCAAAGCACTTTCATACTTTCCTTTACGAGTGTCAAGTTGTGCTAGTGCATAATAAGCCGCATCCTGCCAAGCAGCATTCCATGCCGACTTAAAGAAAGCATCATAAGCTCATCCCATTTCTGTTGCATCATACAACTCCAACCCCAATTATAATAAGGTTCACCGTCATAAGGATTCGGATTACGTTCAGTCAAGGTTTCCACCGCTTTCCGGAAATAGCTCTCCGCCATTGCAAATTGTCCTTTACGCATCAACAATAACCCTACCGCATTGTTACAACGTACATCTCCCGGTTCACGTCTTAATGCTTCCATATAATAATCCATCGGATTATAAGTAGCATGGCGATATTGTTCCAAATGTAGTCCGGTCAAAAACAGTTGTTCGACAGAAGCAATATCTTGAGGATCTTTAGCAGCTTTAGCAGGATCAGGAACCGGCTTGATTTCCGGCTTATCCGCTTGATAAGAAAGCAAAATTTGTCCTTCCTTATCACGAACCTCTACACATACCTCCTCTTCTTTTAGTCCTTCTGCCGCAAAAGTCGTAATAAACGGTTCTGATGGCGAAATTTGTGTAGTCTTATCCAATAAAACAGTGCCTTTAATAGCTTTTACTATAATACGTACTCCACTATTCACTCCCGTAGTATAAAGCACCAAACGGGCTTTACCTTCCTTTATTTCCAAATTCAGCAAAGCATCTTTAGTTGCATTCTTTACATAACCCACTTCACTATAAGGCATAAAATACTGTACCCATGATTTTTCCTCATAGGGCTGTAACCAAGTAAAGTCCGGTTGGTTATCCGTATACATACCGGTCATCAGCTCAATGTAAGGTCCATCCTCATCGGTCAGATTGCGATCCCACGCCTTACCGAAATCACCATTCCCCCATGTCCATTGTTTCTTTCCCGGAGAAACATGATGATCGGCCACATGCAGCAGACCGCCATGGGCATCTTCTTCATAACCACCTACAAAATCATATTTAGACTTGATAGCCATATATGATGTAGGAACCGGAATATTTTTATATTTAGAGATATCCACCCCAGCAGAATAATCCTGTTTATAATAAACTCCTGTAGCAATAGGAAAAGAAGAAACATCGCGCTTGCCATGATCGAACACCGCATTCACATCAGGTGGAAATACCGAATGATAATGGTCATTGACTACTACTGCAGGATTGGCCCACCACAAAAAAGTCTGAGGGAAAGACGTACGATTATAAATCTTCACTTTTATTTCTATATAAGCTTTGCCCGGATAAAGCGTAAATCCCTGCATACCTTTGGTGCGGAACATTCTCTCCACTTCATTGCACCATACTGTCTTACTGCCATCCGCATTTTCCTCTATCAAAAAATCAGTAGGCAAAAAAGTAGAAGGACGGTGATGCTGAGGCCAGTTAAATTCGATGCCTCCAGAAATCCAAGGTCCTGTCAATCCCACCAATGCCGGTTTCACTACTTGGTTGTAATAAACAAAATGACGTTTTTTCACCTTATCATAAGCCATGTGTATACGACCACCCAGCTCGGGAAGTATCATCACCTTGATGTATTCATTCTCGATAAACAATGCATGATACCTCTTGTCTGCTTTTTTATCTGAAATCTTCTCTACCACCGGATAAGGATAGACTGATCCGGAACTTCCCTGATAAACCCTTTTTTCAAGAAAAATAGGATTCTTCTCTTCCTTTCCTATCTCATAAGTAGGAAGCATGATATCTTCCTCCCATGCACGCACCTCACTGCCATGAACGGTACTTTGAATTAAATATTGAGTTATTTTCTCCATAATAAATATTGTTATTTCACTAATTCTTTTTCAATTTCTTCCAAGCTCTTCCCTTTGGTTTCCGGCAAACGGAACACAACAAATATTCCTCCAGCCAGGCAAATCAATCCATACAACCAGAATGTTCCGGCAGCTCCCAAACCACTATTCAGCATTGGGAAAGTATAGGTAAGTATAAAACAAGCCGCCCACAAAGCGAAAGTGCAAACAGACATAGCAACTCCACGAATACGATTCGGGAAAATCTCTGAGATAATGACCCACATCACTGTAGCCAAAGTCATGGCATAACAAGCAATGGCCATCACGACAATAATCAATAGAACAACTCCTGTGATATGAAAATAATAAGCGGCTCCCATAAAGGTATAAATTACTGCCAAGCCAAATGATCCGATCAATGTCAATGCCTTACGTCCCCAGCGGTCTACCACAAACATAGCTAGAATAGTAAATATGACATTCGTAATACCGGTCACCACAATATTCATCAAAACATCAGACACGCCATAACCTGCTGCCATAAATATTTCCTGTGCATAGTTAAAAATAACATTAATGCCACACCATTGCTGCAAAATAGCCATAACAACACCTATAGTCAACACTTTATACATAGCAGGATTTAATAATTGACGGTAGCCTCCTTCTTGCGTCTGGCAGGCTGAAGCAGCTTCTATAGCAGCCAACTCAGTAACAGCATATTCCTTTCCTCCCATACGAGTAAAAACCTTGAGTGCCGCCTCCCGTTTTCCCGAAGAGGCTAACCAACGAGGACTTTCCGGTAATATAAAACTAAAAACAAAGAACAAGGCGGCCGGGACAGTCATTGCCCAAAACATCCAGCGCCATCCCATCTGTCCGTTCCATGATTCACGGATCATTTCATGAGTAGCTCCTAATGCCACAGGCTCAGCTATCTGCCAATTTACAATCTGAGAAGTCAAGATACCTAATACTACCGTCAACTGATTGATGGACACAAACCGTCCACGCAGATGCGCCGGAGCAATTTCTGCTATATACATAGGTGACAAACTAGAAGCAATCCCTATAGCAAAGCCCCCTACCAAACGAAATACATTAAAGAAAGTAAAAGAATGAACAGCCCCTGTACCGACAGCCGTACAGATAAACAGTCCTGCTGCCAAAATCAAAATCGGCTTACGTCCCAAACGGTCACTCAGCTTACCGGCACTTAGTGCCCCAAACAAACAGCCAATCAAAGCACTGCTCATTGCCCACCCCTGCATGACAGGATCATTTGCTATACCAAAGTATTGTTCATAAAAAAGGTTTTGCTCCTCCGATTACCACCCAGTCATATCCAAACAGGAAACCTCCCATAGCAGAAATCAAAGCGATAAGAAATAGATAAAAATTAGATTGTGTTTTCATGAATATCATATATTAGTTAGTTTTATAATGCAAAGTAACAAGGATTCAAGGACTTAAAGAATAGAAAAAATTACTGAGAACATGGACAATATTACTATTTCATCACTTTGCAGGTTGTCTTATCATAAAACGAGGACTACACCTCAATATACTAAGATGTAATCCTCAATCAAGCTATGCAAAGCAGCCTGTTTTTTTACAATAACTCCAGCAAATCTCCACGTTTCATATCCACCGTTATTAAACCCTTTGCATCAGGATTTGCAATTGCCTCCTTACCATTTAAAAGCACTCTATATTTTTTCCCTTGAGGAATTTTCACTTTTAAAACCTGATCAGCAGTAGCTTTTAAAGAAGCTTTATTGATGACAGCATTCGTCCATTCAGCAGTTGCTTCAGCTCCTCCCTTTAAACACAGACCTTTAAAACTACCATCTTTCCATTCAACAGGCAAACAGGGTAAGAATTCTACATAACTCTCATGATTCTGTATGAGCATTTCTGCCATACCAGCTGTACCGGCGGGATTCCCATCAAACGAATAAATATCACCTTCCGCACCAGCAATGCCACCAGGAGATACAGTCATTAAATTTTCACGTGAAAGCTTGCCCTGTAACAATTGGACACTCTTATATGCTTCCTGCGCATCTTTCAACCGAGCATACATACAAATCATATTGGCACGGCTCCATTCTGTATCTTCCCAGTTTTCGGCAGACAAACGATTCTCGATGGTCTTACGGGCAGCTTCCGCCAATTCGGGAGTCTTCTCCAAAGTGATCTGGGAGAAAGGATACAAAGCTAGCAGATGGGAAGTATGACGATGATTGGGATGCGCTTCTTCAAAATCTTCAAACCACTCACGGATAGCACCATTGGCACGTAACTGGATGGGAGGAAGCTGGGCGATAGCGGTACGCAGGCTATCGGCAAACTCACGGTCTGTATCTAATATTTCTGAAGCCCGGACACAATTCGACAAAATCTCGTAGGCCAGCTCACGGTCACAGGCAGGCATCATGGAAGCAACCATTTCTTCACCGCCTGCTGTACGGAACCAGTTTTCGGGTGAGATGCTCGGTCCTGTCATCAGATAACCACTCTTCGGGTCTTTTGCCAAGAAATCCAAAATGAACTGTGCATTACCTTTCAAAAGCGGATAGCAGTTTCGGCCAGGTATTGCTTATCTTGTGTAAATTCGTATTGTGTCCAAAGATGAGAAGCAATCCATGAGCCTGCCATAGGAAACAGTCCCCAAATAATCGTGCTGGATGCGGGAGTATATCCCCATACATTAGCGGTGGTATGGGCAGTCCAGCCTTTACATCCGTAGACCACTTCAGCAGTCTTCGCACCGTGATGAGCTAAATCCTTTATATAGGTAAAGAGGGGGGCATTACATTCGGCAAGATTACCGACATTGGCTGCCCAATAATTCTGTTCAGTATTGATATCCAAATGATAATCATTCGTCCACCCCATATTACAAGCCTTGTTATCATTAAAGAAACCTTGCAAAGCTATGGGCAGGGGAGAGTTCTCGCGCGAACTGGCAATGGTAAGATAACGACCATACTGGAAGAACAAGGCATCCAGTCCGGTATCGGTCTTGCCTTCCTTCACTTGTTTCCAACGGACATCCGTAGGCATCGCCCGGTTAGCGTCTTGCCCGAAATGGATAGAAACACGATTGTACAACGTATTATAATCCTTTATATGCGCCTGCTTCAATTCATCATAAGATTTAGCTGCAGCCTTCTCCACACCGTCAGCACAAAGAGTCTTGTAATCAGGACTTTTATAATCAGTACGCACATCGACAATCAAAGTCACGGCATCAGCTTCTTTGATACTTACCCCAGACTGTTCCATCTTTACCTCTCCGTTATCGGCCAAAACGGCTATTCTTCCTTCAAAACAGACTCCGCCCGGACCATGCAAAGGAAAATCTACTTTTCCGGTAAACACCAATTGGTTATTTTCTACAGAAAGATCAGCTTGACGCATCAAATCCAATCCCATGTTCATAGTAATGGACTTTTGCTTATCAGCGGTCAAGCGGAGTACGAGAACATTATCCGGGTTTGTAGCAAAATACTCACGTTTATAGTTCACACCACCGGAGTTGAAAGAAACGCTGCTGACAGCCTCATCCAAGCTTAACGAACGGCGGTAGTCGGTCACTTTACCTTCGGGGTAAATGAATTGCATCTTCAAATCTCCAATGGGAAGATGAGTTCCGAAAGAAGTCTGGTTGCCATGAAGATTATCTCCGGCTATACGGTTTCCTTCCGATAGTTTTCCCTCAAAAAACAACTTTCTGAGCTGGTTCATTTTCTCCCGTCCGAAAGGTTTGTTCTGGTTCTCATTGTACTGGCCGGACCACATTGTCGATTCATTCAATGCCAGTTTCTCTTCCTCTATTCCACCATAAGTCATAGCTCCCAAACGCCCATTACCGATAGGTAAAGATTCCATCCAAACTTTTGCCGGTTGGGCATACCACAATTCTGTAGTTTCACAGGAATCAGTTGCACTCTGGCATCCGGAAAGGGCCAAAGCCATTGCTGCTAAATAAGTCTTAAAATGTTTCATATTTTTCATGATTAATAGTTTCTTCTGAAACAAAAGTAGATATACCTCTCCCATTAGGTAGAGAAAAACTCGCCATTTTTAGACTCTTTTGCTTCAATCGTAACCTATAAAAGGGAGTTATTCAACATTTAGAAATCTTTCCCGGCACAAATTCCAACACTTCACCATTTGTTATCATTTTCCCGGTGAGGCAGTCATAACAAACTCCAATATTCCGCCCTTCATGATATCCTGATGAGTAATATAATTCTTCGTATATTTTTCACCATTCAGTTTCATGGAACAGATATAAACCTCATTGTCCTCCTTACGCGGAGCTTTTACCGTAAAAGTCTTTCTACCGGGTAACTGAATGACAGCTTCTTCCAACATAGGAGTACCAATAACGTACTCCCCACTTACCGGATTTACCGGATAAAAGCCAAGTGCTCCAAACACATACCAAGCAGACATCTCTCCACAATCATCATTTCCGGCATAACCTGAAGAAGAATCGTTATACAGTTCATTCATGATATACGCCACGTATTTCTGTGTTTTCCAAGGTTCCCCCGCACAAGCATACAGATAAGCCACATGATGACTCGGTTCATTACCATGCGCATACTGTCCTACAAAACCGGAAGCATTGTCATTCAATGCACCACTTTGGTAGCTAACCGTAAAGAATGTATCCAACTTTGCGACAAAGGCTTTGTTCCCCCCTGTCAGTGAAATCAAATCGGGGATATTCTGGGGTACATACCAAAAGTATTGCCAAGCATTCCCTTCAGTAAAAGGATAACCTCCATTCGCCCCATACTTATAAGGGTCAAATGGCTCAATCCACTCACCCTTATCATTCTTAGGCTGGAAGAACCCGGTTTTAGAATTGAACAAATTCCGATAGAAAGCAGATCGTTTCATAAAATGATTATAATCCTTTTCTTTTCCCAATCGCTTAGCCAACTGTGCGACACACCAATCATCAAAAGCCTGCTCCAAAGTAATAGAAACAGATTGTGTCTGAATATTCTCCGGCATATATCCATATTTCTCCCATACTTCAAAAGGAGAGTTCGGATGAGACACGATAGAACTATTAAAAACCGCTTCATAGGCTTTCTCTTCATCCACCCCGCAACACCCTTCAGAACAGCATCCACAATGACAGGAATGGAGTGGTTGCCAATCATACAATAATTATCCTGTCCCCATAATTGCCATACAGCAAATAGCCATAATAATCGTATTGCCTCATCATGCTCTTAACAAAATCGGGAATGCGGTGCGTGTGTATCAAAGTATAAAGTGGATGGGCGGCCCTGAAAGTATCCCATAAAGAAAAAGTAGAATAATGCACCTCCCCTTTTGCCACAGAACGAGTGACGTAATCGGATGCCATATATTCACCATTAACATCACTCATCGTATTGGGTTGTACCATAGTGTGATATAAAGCCGTATAAAAAATCTTTTTCTGCAAATCGGTACCTTGAATGATAATCTTCTTCAATTCTTTCTCCCAACTAGTTTCGGCAGCACGAGCAATATATTCAAAGTCCCATCCGGGGACCTCAGTTGCCATATTCAACCGGGCATTTTCAATGGAAACCGGAGATAAAGCGACTTTACATATCAATTCTTTATTCCACTTCTTATCGAAGCAAAACAATCCACGCAGTTCCGTACCATTAATGACAGGAGTATTCTCATACATCCGATTACCATCATATAACTGATTGGATAGGATCGGTTGGGAAAATTCAAGATGAAAATAAATCTTTCTCAGCTTTGCCCATCCCGTAATAATACGATATCCCTCTACTACGGTAGGAGAAACCATGCGGAGTTGTGATTGAATAATCCGGCGGTTCCAACTCCCCTTATTTGCCGAGTGGTCCAAATCCAACCATAATTTCAACTGGTCACCATCAGAACAGGTATAGCGATGCACTCCTACGTGTACAGAAGCCGTCAACTCCGCTTGAATCCTCTCATCTTTCAATAATACCTGATAATAGCCCGGACGCGCCTGTTCGTGTTGATGAGTGAAAGTCGATTTCCTTTTATCACTGATGGTAGGGAATAGAAGTATATCTATAAAATCAGAAGCACCGGTTCCGCTTAAACGCGTATGACTGAAACCATAAATAATAGAATCATTATAATCATATCCTGAAGCTTGCGCCCAATCAGGAGCTTCACGAGTGTCGGGACTCAACTGCACCATACCAAAAGGAACAGTAGCTCCCGGATAATTATTCCCAGAAAGACTAGATTGAACAGCACCGGTTCCAATAAACGGATTAACCCAACGAGTAAGATTCTGGGCGCTAATACAATTTACAGAAAGAATAAAAGCAGCCAATAAATTAACAAGTCTTTTCATCATAGATTTAAGTTTCATTTATTGCCAAAATTAGTATATCCACGCTCCCCAAACAGATAAATTTTCGTCTATTTTAGCTTCATTTGCTTCATAAAGTCCGGTTTCTTAGCCTCATCACCACAAAATATTACAATTATCCCGTTTTATTCCAATTCATTTACCACCAACAAGGACTACTTTAACATTTTCCAAATAAAACTTATAAATTCAGGAATGTTACCCCAATTATCATATTTTTTTCACCTATTTTTCTATATTTGTGCATTATTCCATCACACAAACGTAAAGACAAATGGACCAAACCTTGCTAAAATACTGGAAAACCTGCCTTCAAGATGCAGAACGCAAAGCCATTGCTCCCAAAGGAGCACGAATCACCTTAAACATCGGTGATAAAATACTTAAATTCGTTCCTCTCAAAAGTATTCCTGTTATTTTCCCTGATTGGAAAGCAGAAGATAGCAATGAAAAACAAAAAGTAATGATTGCTCCTTGTATTCTTTTGCCCGAATTTGAAAACGGCTGGACTTCCCAATCAGAAAGACCGGAATATCCCTTTTTGATTACTGCCACCATGTTGCCTGACGGTAAACTAACCGTATGCGAGAACGAATCAGACAGAATTCCAATCTTTATTCGTAAATTTTTGGAACCCAATGCAGCCAATGACCGCACCATAACCTCTCTTCCAAAAGTAGACCGACTACTATCCGATTTCAATACAGAAATTACAGAATGGGAAACCTATTGGCGAGCATGCGAACAGCTTTTCAAAAAAGCAACCGGCAAAACTTTCAGAACGATGAATTACCATGACAATCCAGAAATCATTATCATAAAAGCCTCCGAACGTAATATGCACAGCCCATAATCACACTATATGACAAGCTCTTAAAAGATAACGATACCACTCCGCATCCTTTGTTGAATTTATTGATACAGACCAAACCAACCAACGTTCTTCCCAGTCCAACCACCCGAAAAGTTTATTGCAACCGAGAACATTGGGCACAAATGAGTGGCGACTTCCCTTTGTCTGTATCTCAACGCGAAACACTGGCAATGTATACTACACCGGAATGTACTGATATTTTTGTCGTCAACGGCCCTCCGGGAACAGGAAAAACCACTTTCCTGCAAACAGTCATAGCAAACAGACTTGCCCATAATATCCTAAACAATCCGGAAGAACCGGAAATTATAGTTGCAAGTTCAGCTAATAATCAGGCGATCACCAATATCCTGAAAGATTTCAAAGCGGAAACAACTAATGACACGGCACATCCCCGGTTATCCAACCGCTGGCTACCCGAACTAGATACGTTAGGCTTATATCTGTCAGGAAAAAAAGAACTACAAGAACAATACAAAATGATGTTCAACCCCATGGGGGATGGATTTCCAGCAACATACGATACTCCCAAACGTCAAGAGGAATACAAAAACTTTTATCTACAATGTTTCAATAACTTTTTTGGAAAAGCCTATCAAGATGAAACAAAATGCCAACAATTCCTCCGTAAGGAAATGCAAGCTCTCCAAAAAAAGATTATCTTCTGTATCCAAGCTGCCGAAACAACAGAATATGGAAACCGGAAGGAAAACAATATATTACAGAAGTTTATCCGCAAATTCCATGAGCCATTACCCTCCTATGACAAAGTAATAGAACAGTGGGCTTTGACAGAAGAATTCAAAGAACGTTACGAAAAGATCAGTTCCAACCCTGAGTATGGCAACTTGCCTTATACAGAAGACATGGCAGTAAGACTGGATATCAGTTATCGGTATCAAATGTTCTGGTATGCCATACATTATCGGGAAGCCGAGTTTATTCACCGGTTAAGCAAGTGCGATGAAGGTAAACAGCGTACACAGGAAGCCTATACCCAAAGACTAAAACGTCTGGCTTGTGTAATGCCTGTTTTCATCTCTACTTTCCACTCCCTACCCAAGTATATGACCTATGCGGAGAACGGAAAATGGGATGTTCCCTTATACAATGGAATAGACCTGCTGATTGTAGACGAATCCGGACAAGTTTCACCCGAACTTGCCGTTCCCTCCTTCAGTTTGGCCAAACAAGCGATTTTAGTAGGCGATATTCAACAAATAGAACCCGTATGGTCCATTTCTGATGAATATTCATTCATTAATTTAAAGAATCTGGGCATTGTTTCCAACCAGTCCTCGGAAAAATACCGTTTCTTGGAGAACAACGGTTTCCTTTCTTCTTCCGGAAGTATAATGAAACTGGCACGTAAAAGCTGTAATTTTACAGTAAAAGGTGAAAAAGGAGCTTTTCTGACCGAACACAGACGATGCGTAGATTCCATTATTGCTTATTGCAATGATTATGTTTACCACGGCAGGTTACTTCCTAAAAAAGGTAACGAAGTAAAATACAAGTCCCTCCCCTCTAAAGGATATGTACACATCAACAGTTACAGCAGCCCCGGAAAAACAGGAAGCCGCCTCAACCGGGCTGAAGCGGAAGCTATTGTCTGTTGGCTGGAGCTGGAAAAAGATAATTTGGAAAAGACCTATAAAAAGCCTATTCATGAAATTGTAGCCGTAGTAACTCCTTTCAAAGCCCAAGAGGCCGAAATACGGCATCAAATACAAAAAATATCAGGAAATGAGAAATATAAAGAGATGATTATCGGCACAGTACATTCCTTGCAAGGTGCCCAATGTCCGATTGTTCTTTTTTCAACAGTCAACTCTCCTGAAGACCATTCTCTTTTTATGGAGCGTGATGGAAAATACAATATGCTCAATGTAGCGATATCACGCGCCCAGCATCATTCATTGTTTTTGGCAACATGAATATTTTCCATCCGGAAGAAAATACTCCGGCAGGGAATATGGCTAAATGGCTTTTCGATGCTCCATCCAACGAGATTTCCAACAACTTTATTTACCAACAGGAAATCCCACTGTGCACCTACCACCCACCCTTCGTCTGTCCACCACAGAAGAGCATGTTCAGACTCTTCGTCAAGCTTTTGAGAAAGCAAGACGCCGCCTGCTGATTGTATCTCCATTCATATCTATCCATGCCATAGAAAACGACCAGCTGATTCCGTTGATACGGCACACGGTACAACGAGGAGTTAATGTCACAATCTACACCGATTCGTCCCTAGATTATGATATGAAAAATAAACATTTACTCAGTCATGCCAAGGATGGACGGAACGCATTGATAGAAAGTGGTGTAACCCTCATTGAAGTAAAAGGTATCCACAATAAATCGTTGGCTATTGATAACCATACATTAATCGAAGGCTCTTTCAACTGGTTGTCTGCCAATCGCCACAAAGAATACTCCCGCCACGAATGTTCCATCATTGTATCATCTTTTCAAGCCGATGAATACATCAACAATCTAATAAAGGAACTAGAAAGCAGAGAGAAAACCTTTCAATCCCTATCTAAGACTACAATCTATCTTGACATTGACCAAAAACATCCGGGGTTCTTTACAAAAGAATCTTTTAATGATTGTACAGAAGAAGATATTTGCCGTATAAAACAAAAAGTCCAAAAGTTAGGTATTCAGAAAACAGTCCTTCCACCTTATATCCGTAAGCAACGTGAAACTTTCCCACGTGCTTATGAACCTTGGTGCACAGAAGAAAAGGAAATTATATGTGAGTTGATGCAGAAAACCAATCATCTTTCTATTTTTATAGAATGTCTGCAACGTACAGGACAAGCAATTCAAATTCAGATAGAAGGCAAAAACAATTGATTATAATCCTGAACTGATATCCTTTTTATGATATTCGGGAAACTTGGGAAACAAGAATCAGTCCCTTCTGTATAGCATATGCAACTCCTGTCAGAGTTCCTCATTTTTTGGAACACATCCAGGTCCATTTATGCCAAATACTCTCTAACGGTCCCTGCTTGTGTCCTTTCAACCACCACTTGCAGAACTGTACTTGCAACAAAAAGAGTACAAAACCAATAAGCAAGCTCAACGTATACCCACAATACGGAGCCAGATAAAGTCCGAAGGGAAAATAAATAATAGCTCCGGCAATAGACTGGGTGATATAATTAGTCAGACTCATCTTGCCATAATAACGAAGATTTGATACAAAATCCTTGAATCTGTTCCGTTGATAAAGCAACACAAAAGAGGCAACCAGCACAAATGTAAAAGCAAACTTCTGCCACATATCAAAAACCGTTCCGGCAGTCTGGCGAATGAGCTCACTGTCACTAGCCATAATCAGCTCTTTCAGTTGGAAAAGCGGAGCAAAAGCGATAGCGGAAATGATAAGAGCCTTCACCCAAAAACGAGTATGTTTTTCGGAAGTTACAAATAATTGTTTGCGTCCGATATACAACCCCATCAAGAACAAGCCGGCAGTCTGCCAGAAACGTCCTGCTCCAAAAGCCCAATATAAACTGGCTTTCTGACCAAAGGTCATATTCTTACCCAAAAACTCCCACAAGTTCCCCTCTTTGGTATATTCCGCCACTTCTTTATACATCGCGCCCACTCCCCAATCGGGCAAAGTATGAGAAGGATCAAACAGACCTACTATATAATGATACCACTCAACGGGCTGCAACAGAAACAAAATAGCTGTAACAAGTATGGCACAGTCACTCCACTTACGCACCACGAACAATACGATTCCCACTACTGAGAACAGCAACAACACATCTCCTGCCGGAAAAAAAGCTGCATTCAGCGTAGCAAAAGCTACCAATAACAGCAAACGCCACAGAAAACGATAACCAAAATCTTTTCCTTTACGCTGCTGGTTAGCCGACTGAATATAAAATGTAAATCCAAACAGCAAAGCAAAAATGGCATACGATTTTCCAGCCAATAAAGTAAATGTAACATTGAATACCCCGTCATTCAGTATATTCAGCCATGCAGGCTGGTCTACCGGATAAACCGGAAAGATGAAATGTTCCAAACTATGCACTAAAAGAATTGCCATGACTGCAAATCCCCGTAAAGCATCCACCACCTCAACGCGTGGCAGTTTTTCTGATAATTGTTTTTCCATGAACCAGTTATTATTGTTTGTTTAAAATTCGTTTTACCCAGCGGTTAGCCGGTTTCTCAAAATAATAATAAGAAAGCAGGCTCAGCCCGATAGTGACTGCAAAGATAAGCGGAATACTGATATACAGACTGATATGCCAATCGTATGTTTGCGCCAACTGCACATAAGCAAACAGTATCCACAAATGAATCAGATAAAAGCTATAACTGATATCACCGCCTATGACCAGATATTTATTGGATAGAATACGGGAAAGGAATCCTTCTGCAAAGAGAATATCAACAGAACCAACGAAATCGGCATCCAATAATAACAGGAGTACCGATACACTTTCGGCACCAAATCCGCTGAAATCATGTAAAACAGCAGGAAGATACATACCGCCCCTACTTCGAGCAATGACGCTGTAAAGAAAGACAGCTTTTTGGAACGGCACCATTCATAAACCCGATAAAGCAACATTCCTACCAGAAAATCGGGGAAACGTGCCAACGGATTCACATACCAATAACCGCGGATGTTCGCCTCATCCGTCATTGACATCAAAACAGGAACTACCACAGCGCATACTAAAAGCGCTCCTATCAATTCTGTTTTTTAGCAAAAAGCAACGCTAAAAACGGAAACAAGAAATAAAACAACTGCTCACACCCCAAACTCCAGGAAGGACTGTCGAAATAAAAGAAGTAATCCATCCGGGGAACAAAAGGGTGCAAAAGGAACAGCGCAGGAATAAAATGTTTCAATCCTTCCCCCCAACCATCGGGTTCAATAGATTACCTATCACGGCCACTCCCAATAAGGTCGCTATATGCAATGGATAGATACGGGCGATTCGTGCCACCCAAAACTGGCGTTTCGACACTTTCCGCTCCACCAGCTTCTGCTGATAATTATAAGCGATAATAAAACCACTCAATATAAAGAAGAAACTCACGCCTACAAAACCCTCTTTATAGAAATGAGTTGAAAAGGTGGAATCAACGACATAACAATGCGCCCCGAAAACCATCAGCGCAAAAAAGAGCCGTAAGGAAGTTAATGTATTAATCATAGTAGCATTCTTTTCTCAATTGAATGTAAAGGTACATTTCTTTTCCGAACTATTTATTCACATAGAACGGAAAAACAGATTGGACCGCATTATTCACCAATAAATAAAAATATCATCCAATAACCTTATATCACGAACGGGCTTATATCACGCAACAAAATCATATCTTTCACAGAAGCGACGTATTGTTTTTCTGACTCGACAGTGGGCAAGTTGTACAATTCGGACAAACCGCCTTTCTGTAAATAGGCCCAATAAGAAGCCCGGCCGGCAAGTTGCTGCATCAACTGTAAATATTCAACATAACTATAGGGCAATATATGAAATTCCACATAACGTCCCCACAAAATTGCCAATCTTGTCGGTATAAGCTTTCCATTTATCGTCCATACTCGAATCTTTTCCCACAAAGATAGTTTTTTCGAGTATAATCGGAAAAACATATCTATCTCAAACTGAATTAAAGAAAACGAATACAATCCGGCAGTATGTAAAATTTAACAAATTACTTAAACAAGCAAACTATTATTTTCCTACATTTGTTACCAGTGAAACTTTAAATACGAAAGAACATGAAAGCAAATCCTGTATTTAGTTTGTACATCCCTACCAAATTAGTATTTGGTTGCGGAGAAATCAAGAAATTATCCAGTGAAAAATTACCGGGGAAAAAGGCACTAGTCGTCATCTCATCCGGAACTTCCATGCGGAAATATGGGTATCTGGAAAGAGTACTCGCCCAATTAAGACTGAATAATGTAGAAACACTGGTTTACGATAAAATCCTTCCCAACCCCATCAAAGAACACGTCATGGAAGCAGCCGCCATCTGCCGGGAAGAAAAATGTGACTTTGTAGTAGGCCTGGGAGCGGAAGTTCCATCGACTCCGCCAAAAGTATAGCTGTTATGGCCTGCAACGACGGTGACTACTGGGATTATGTATCAGGGGTAGTGGCAAAGGACGCCCCGTAACCAAAGCACTTCCCATTATCGCCATCCCTACCACCGCCGGAACCGGAACGGAAATGGATCCATGGACAGTGATTACCCACGAAACGGCTCAAGAAAAGATAGGCTTCGGTTGCCAGCTGACCTTCCCTACCTTATCTATTGTAGACCCGGAACTGATGGTTTCCATTTCCCCGCACCTCACCGCCTATCAAGGGTTCGATGCATTCTTCCATGCCGCAGAAGGTTTTATCGCCAATTGTGCAACACCCATCAGTGATCTTTACGCCTTAGAAGCCATCCGTCTGATCTACAAATATCTGCCAGTAGCCGTAGCCGACGGAAAGAATTTGAAAGCGCGTGCCAAAATAGCTTGGGCCAGCACCTTGGCAGGCATGGTGGAGGCCACTTCCAGTTGTACTTCCGAACATTCATTAGAACATGCCATGAGTGCTTATTATCCACAACTTCCTCATGGAGCAGGACTCATTGCCTTGTCTGAGACATACTTCGAAACTTTCCGGCATGACTGTACAAAACGTTACATGAAAATGGCTGAAATGATGACCCAGAAAAAGAGCAACCGTCCGTCCGATTTCATTGATGCATTGATTACACTGCAAAAAGAATGTAAAGTACATTCTATCAAACTGAGCGAGTTTGGCATCCAATCCGAAGATTTCCCCAAATTTCTGCAAAATGCAAGAGATACGATGGGAGGACTGTTCACTCTCGACCCACGCCCGATTACAGACGAAGAAATCCTGCATATCTTTAAAAAGTCTTATAAATAATGGATAAAGAACTAGACCTTGCCGTAACCTGTTACGCAAGGTAAAACCATTGAAATATGATTTGGTCCTCCTCCCTTGGGGGGCTACCGAACCGCATAATCTGCACCTGCCTTATCTGACAGACTGTATTCTGAGCCACGACATCGCACTAGATGCTGCTAAAATGGCAAAAACACATTACGGTATTCGTTGCATGGTCCTGCCTTACGTCACTGCCGGTTCACAGAATCCGGGACAACGTGAACTGGATTTCTGCATCCACTATCGCTATGAAACGCAGAAAGCGATTTTAAGCGACATAGTTGCCTCTCTATACGCCCAGGGATACCGCAAAATGGTCATTATCAACGGACATGGCGGCAATACATTCAAAAGTATGATACGTGACTTGTCACTGGACTATCCCGACTTCCTGATAGCCAGCAGCGAATGGTTTGCCTTTGTTCCTGCTAAAGAGTACTTTGATGAACCGGGTGACCATGCAGATGAATTGGAAACTTCTGTTATGATGCATTATCATCCGGAATTGGTAAATTTAGACGAAGCCGGAAACGGAGATTATAAGAAGTTCACCTCACAAATGTTGAATGAAAAAGTGGCATGGATTCCGAGGAACTGGCAAAAAGTTTCGCAAGACACCGGTATAGGCAATCCTAAAAAAGCAAGTGCCGGAAAAGGGAAGAAATACGCCGAAGCAGTCGTTGCAAAATATGCATTGCTGTTTGAAGAGTTGGTACATAAAGAACTTTATTAATAGTTTTAGAACTAAATAGGTTTATTTTCTTCATAATAAAAAGCATAAATTTAGCACATCATATAAGTCACATTCAATTATATCACTGCATATAAACCAGTTACCCAACAATATATTCTGAAAAATATTCCAAAATATATTTGATATAATAAAATTCTAATGTACATTTGTGAAGTTAACTATATACTAACCTTTAAAAGCAGATCTTATGAAAAACAAATCACTTTTTTTAGTCCTAGTCATTCTTTGTTTGACTAGCGTAGAGATCTATTCTTCCCGACAAGAATTAAAGTTTGATGCACCTCTTCCGAGCAACACAGAAAACGGAAATGCTCGCAGTGATTACGGACCTCCCGGTGAAGGAGATAAATGCTGGTATTTCGATGGAGCGTCTTCTTGTGTAAATTTTTCATTCAATAATTGTTATGAAGACCCAAACCAAAGGTGCGGAAGAGATGAAGGAGCTCCCAATTAATTTAACCGACTAGCAAATCATTCCATAGGGTATTTAAGATCTTTCCTATTCATAATTAGTTGATCCAATCTACAAACTGAAGATAATTAAATACCCTATATTTAATCTATAGTGTATGAAATATTTTTTGTATATCTTCACTTATCTGCTTCTAGGAGCATCGTGTTCATCTCCTTCTCGTCCAATAGACTATGGTACAGAATTAACAGCTACAGACTCCATCTGCCTGTCTATAGATGAACATACACATTATGAAAGCAAATCTATATTCCAATTTGAAGAAAACGGACATGAGTATCTTTCCTTTTTGAATGAAAAAGCAAGCTATAAAGTTCATATCTATGATTTGGATACCAAACAAGTTATTAAAACAATTCATCTACAAAAAGAGGGGAGAAATGCAATGCCATCAACTAATGGCTGTTTTCCACTTAGCTCAAAGCATTTTTTAATTACAACTTGGAATGGAGTTTTTGGAATTATCAATGAAAAAGGAGAAGTGGAAAATAAGAATAGCTTTTGGAAAGACAGCGTAAACTTTCATGCTTTCGACCACATTTGTTGCATGAGTTATACATATCGACCTGCCATAATTAAGGATTCTATTTTATATTTCAGTCAATCATTATTAAAATATCCCCGTAAAAAAGATGAATGGGATAAAATACCCATATTTGCTTATGCAGACCTTCATAAAAAAAACTAGGGTGGACAGAACTACGATACCCATCTATTTTTAACAAAGATGAGATAGACTACATTCTGTATGACCCTGAAATCAGTTACACATATACAGGTAAAGAAGTTGTTGTTTCACTGGGACAATATGACAGCATATTTGTATCTTCTGATTTCAAACATAAAAAAGCGTATAATGCTAAAAGCCATTATCTGCCCCACGTGCGTCCAGTCTCCCAAAATTTACAAATTGATTTATTCAAAACCATACATGACAGAGGATTACAGCCCCATTACCACCACTTGATGTATGATAAATACCGAAAAGTATTCTATCGGTTTGCCTTAATGCCGGATGATAATATAAAACCATTCTCCAACAATCCGCATCAAAGTTTCTCCATCATCATTCTAAACAAAGACTATGAAATTATTGGTGAAACAAAATTTCCCGGCAACACCTATGCCCATCACTTGTGCTTCGTAGGTAAAAAAGGCCTGTATATTTCAGAGAATAATGAAAATAATCCTCAGTTTGACGAAAACAAACTGGTATTCAGGTGTTTCACACTTCAAGGCCGGAAAAAATGAAGAAAAAGAACTACTCAATCATTCTATGTGGAGGACTGTTCCTGGCAAGCTGTATGTCCAATAATGACAAATGCCTTCAAAAACTGTTTGATGAAGTCGGAGTTGAGAAATCACAAATCCACAATGCCACCCACCTTGTTACCATATTGGGTAATGGTTGCAAAGGATGCATACACAAAGCTCTGTCAGAAATACATAACTCGACCGATACTATTTATATAATTGCATGTAAAAGTAAAAAGACTTTCAATTTAATTGCCAATAAAAATATAGATGACTACTCCAATGTATATCTAGACACTAAATCCATATTAGTGGAATTGGATATGGCTAAAAACACACCTAGAGTCTACCTTTTAAATAATGGTAAATATGTGTCGCACTCTTTTTATGGAAATGAATCTCCCAGCGAAGAAGCGAACACCACCATTACATTCAACACAAATGAGATAGATTTAGGCAAAATCAGCCACACGGAAAAGGCAAGAATCAAATTCACAATATGGAATACAGGGAAGAACATAGTAAGAATCAGTCATATAGATCTTTCATGCGAATGTTTGAATATTGAAAATGAAATTACTGAAATAAATCCGGGAGACAGCACTTGTCTGAATATCATTTTCCATCCCGATGACATAGGAAAGTTTCAAAGAGAAATTTTATTATATGGTAATTTTGACTCATCTCCCAAACTTTTAACCATTACAGGAGAATGCTTTTAATAAAATAATACAATCTCGCTATAAATAACTTTTTAGCTATTTATAGCGAGTATACCATCCATTTCTACCCTTTTGACAGCTCCTCCAATGTTTTTTCCTCGTACCTGCAAATGGCCTTCTTATAATCCTCGGAAATCAATTTCGGTTCTTTGGTGGCCAGATCATAACCCACCATCACGGTTTTACACTCACACTTCACCTCATGGGTATCCGTAGTCACGGCACGCTGCAACAAGGTAAAACTCTTATGCCCCAAATGTACCACAGCCGTTTCTATCACCAGATGATCCGAGAAAAATACCGGCATAAAGAAGTTTGCATTGATATTGGCCACCACAATAGCCAGCTTACTCCAGTCGCACTGCCAAACACATCTTTTATATAAGTAGTCTTTGCCAAATCATACAAAGAAAAGTAAACTGAATTGTTCATATGACCAAACTGGTCCACATCGCTGAATCGTATCTGCACCGGCATAGTATGCCTGAATTTTATATCCTCTGCCATAGTTAAGCTTATTAAAATCGTTCAAATATAACACTTTTCTCAATAATTGAACCCTAAATGACAGATTATTCTTAATTTTGCTGCGAAATAAATGAATATGTAATTTTAATAACAATATAAACATGGATAAGAAGTATAGCAGGGAGACCTTATGCGTACAGGCAGGCTGGACTCCGAAAAAAGGCGAACCGCGCGTTTTGCCTATTTATCAAAGTACCACATTCAAGTATGACACCAGCGAACAGATGGCGCGTCTGTTCGATCTGGAAGATTCGGGATATTTCTATACACGCTTGCAAAACCCCACCAATGACGCCGTCGCCGCAAAAATCGCAGCATTGGAAGGTGGTGTGGGTGCTATGCTGACCTCGTCCGGCCAGGCTGCCAACTTCTATGCCATTTTCAATATCTGTCAGGCAGGCGACCACTTCGTATGCTCGTCTACCATCTACGGAGGTACATTCAACCTGTTCGGCGTCACGCTGAAAAAACTGGGCATCGAGTGTACCTTCATTGACGCCAATGCATCCGAAGAGGAAATAGACCAAGCTTTCCGCCCGAATACCAAAGCGTTATTCGGCGAAACCATCTCCAATCCGAGCATCGATGTGCTGGACATCGAAAAGTTCGCACGTATCGCACACAAGCACGGTGTGCCTTTGATTGTGGACAACACCTTCGCCACTCCCATCAACTGCCGCCCGTTTGAATGGGGAGCGGATATCGTCACACATTCTACAACCAAATACATGGACGGTCATGCCACCAGTGTAGGAGGCGCCATTGTGGACAGCGGCAACTTTGACTGGGAAGCCCATGCGGACAAATTCCCCGGTCTGACCCAGCCCGACGAGTCTTATCACGGACTGACTTATACCAAAGCGTTCGGCAAAATGGCTTACATGACGAAAGCAACCGCCCAACTGATGCGTGACCTGGGCTCCATCCAGTCTCCACAGAATTCCTTCTTACTGAATCTGGGATTGGAAACCTTGCATCTGCGTGTTCCCCGTCATTGCGAAAACGCACAGAAGGTGGCCGAATGGCTGGAAGCCAACCCAAAAGTGAAATGGGTGAACTATTGCGGACTGAAAAGCAGCAAATACTATGATCTGGCACAGAAATATATGCCAAACGGCTCGTGCGGTGTCATCGCTTTCGGCTTGAACGGAACCCGTGAGGAAGCGATAGAATTTATGGACAGGCTGAAATTCATCTGCATCGTAACCCATGTGGCCGACGCACGGACCTGCGTACTGCATCCCGCCAGCCATACTCACCGCCAGCTCACCGACGAACAGTTGCGCGAAGCGGGAGTCGCTCCGGACTTGATTCGTCTTTCAGTGGGCATCGAGAATGTAAACGACATCATAGCCGACATTGAGCAAGCTTTACAATAAGACGAAGCGGATGAAAAAAATCATTATCATTGGCGCCACTTCCGGCATCGGACTGGAAGTGGCGCGATGCTATCTGAAAGACGGCTGGCAAGTAGGCGTGGCAGGACGTAGAGAAGAAGAACTGGAAAAAATCCGGTTATCCGCGCCCGGACAGGTATGTACTCAGACAATAGATGTCACCCGTGAGGACGCCCCTTTCTCATTGGAGCAACTGATTACTAAAATGGGAGGTATGGATGTGTTCTTGCTCAGCTCAGGCATAGGCAAACAAAATCTTTCACTTCAACCCGATATAGAATTACAAACCGCCGCCACCAATGTTTCGGGATTCATACGGATGGTCAATGCCGCCTATCACTATTTTGAGCAACACGGGAAAGGGCATATAGCCGTAATCAGCTCCATAGCAGGCACCAAAGGGCTGGGATCCGCCCCAGCTTATTCAGCTACCAAGCGGTTTCAGAACACGTACATAGATGCATTGGACCAATTGGCACACATGAAGAAACTAAACATCTCCTTCACCGATATCCGTCCCGGATTTGTCGCCACTCCTTTGCTGAAAGATGATAAATATCCGCTGCTGATGCATACTTCCCAAGTGGCATCTCAAATTGTAAAAGCCATCTCCCGAAGGAAAAGAGTAGCCATCATAGACTGGCGCTATCAGCTTATCGTATTCTTCTGGAAATTGATTCCCGGATGGTTATGGGTGAGGCTGCCTGTGCGGAACCAATAATCCCCAGCCAATATCATTTCATAAGAAAAACCCCTTGTTCTCATCTTGAACTTGCGAAAGATTTGTAAACAAGGCGAGGGTTTCTTCATTCTACTCCCCGAAATTACCTGAATGAAAGGAATTGGTTAAAGGGACCGGCAAAGCCTGTGATCATGCTGATGAAAGATCAAACAGGCTATTGAATGATGCTTTCTTTGTAAAGCTGAACCTCTTTACAAACATAGAAACTTAAAAAAATTCTTTTCCCTTTGTAACAACTTTCCCACTTCCCCCGTCTATCTGATTGAAAGCGCTTTCAAAAAACAATTTCAGTATGAACAAAAACAAAATAGAACCATGAAAAAGTTTGTATTTACTCTATTGCTAGTCTTCGTCTGCCATCTGCTACGCCCAAGGCATCAACGGTCTTTTCAATGAATTCGGCAGCGAAAAAAATGCCGATTGTGTCAAAGTATCTTCTTTCATGATGTCTCTTGGAAAAATGTTTGCCGGACACGATGAAGATGCTAAGATAATAAGAAAAATAAAGTCAATAAAAGTACTGGACCTGGAATCTTGTACGGCAAGCGTAAAAGAACGGTTCAACAAAAAAGTGAACAAACTGAATCTGAAAGGATATGATGAGCTGATGCGTGTAAACGATGAAGGCGAGAAAGTCCGCGTGCTGATGAAAACAAAAAAGGAAACTATCCGTGAACTGCTGTTTGTATGCACCGGAAAAGAAGACTGTACACTGGTACAGATAAACGGAAAATTCACAAAGGATGATATAGACAAATTAGTAAATCAGGAAACAGGAAAGAAGCATGGACGCCGCTGAGTTTAAGCAACAATTTCTACCTTACCACCGGAAACTCTACCGAGTAGCCTTCCGGCTGACGGGCAACCCTCAGGATGCGGAAGATATGGTGCAGGAAGCGTATCTGAAATTGTGGAACAAGCGCGATGAACTGGCGGACGTACTGAACACCGAAGCCTATTGTGTCACCCTCATCAAGAATCTGTGCTACGACGTCCTGCGCCGGAGTCAGCCGGATGAAGACGGACGCCCTCCCGAAGAACTGAACCTCCCCATGGACACCAACATAGCCCGGGAAATAGAACAGCGGGATGAAGTGAACCAAGTAAAACGGCTCATCGGCAGACTGCCCGAGCAACAAAAACGTGTGATTCTGCTTCGTGATGTCAATGATTGCTCCTTTGAGGAGATAGAGCAAGCCACCGGACTGAATGCCATCAACATACGTGTGTTGCTGAGCCGCGCCCGCAAAAAAATACGTGAACAATATAATGAAATAATGAACTATGAAAGTAAATGAAATAGAAAGACTATTGGCCCGGTATTACGATGGAGAAACCAGCGATACCGAAGAAAAGGAACTGAAACGCTTTTTTACCGAAGAGGACGTTCCGGCTCATTTACTTGCCGAGAAGGAAATCTTCATGCAACTGGCAGCACATCCCGCTCCCGAAATACCGGAAGGCCTGGAAAGCAGGCTGAGCCGCAAGATAGACGAATGGGACACAGGCGAAAGACGCACGCTGAAAATAAAAAAACATATACGGGCCCTCCGCTTGCAATGGATAGGAAGCATAGCCGCCAGCCTGCTCATCCTGCTCTCCGTAGGACTGTACCTATACAAGCCCTATCCGGCACCGCAAGATACCTGCGCCACCCCCGAAGAAGCATACGCACAGGCCCAAAAGGCACTTATCATGCTTTCCAGCAGCCTGAATAAAGGAATAGAAAGGGTGGAATCGGTGCAGGAAGCTACCGGAAAAATTCAAGAGAACGTAAACGAACAATTAAACCGATTAAATAACATAAAACAATGAAACGTACATATATCATTACTTTATTGCTCTCTCTGTGCTCACTGTTCACCTACGCACAGGACAGTTTTTTCGACAAGTTCGCTGATATGGAAGGGGTAACCTCTGTCTATATCTCAAAAGCCATGCTCAGCCTGATGCCCAACATGAAAACGGAAGGGGTAAATATAGGCGAAGTAGCCTCCAAACTGGATAACATCCAGATTCTAAGTTGTGAAAAACCCGACATTATCGCCAAGCTGAAAAAGGAAACAGCTTTCATCAGCCCCAAGAACGGCTACGAGGAGTTGATGCGCATAAACGATGAAGGCGAGAAGACCATCATTTATCTGAAACGGAACAAAAACAAAGAAAAGGAATTTGTATTGATGAGTCAGGAAAAAAATGAATTTACCATCATCGCCATCACAGGAAATCTGACTCTGCAAGAGATACAAGGGATCATCAACAAGGAGTAACTCCACACATACCCCACCTAAGGCCTTTTCTCCCGCCTGCTAAGGTCTGAAGAAAGGATATATACTATCTCCATAGCACTATGGAGTTATCTCCAAAGCTTGCGGAGTTAACTCCAAAGGCTATGGAGATAACTCCGCAGGTTTTGGAGATAGTAACCGGACGGCCTGAAAGGCTTAACAATAGGGCTGCGAACGCTTACGTTGTCTCCGGCAAAGGGTTATCCGCCCGCAGAGACCCTGCCAGTCAAGGAACTTATTTCTTTATCCGTTTTTGGGTAGGCAAAGTAAACTCATGCGCTTCGGTCACCGCCCCGTTGCTCTCTGTTGCAAAAACACGGAATTGCGCCTGGCCTGTTTTCAACTTCCTGCCTCCGCGAATGGTGGCCGTATACCTTATCTGATTCCCGACAGGCATATAGGCTATCTGAGCCGAAGGTGAAATCAAAATATGTTTCATGCCGCTCATTTCTTCTATCACCGGAGTAACATTGTAAGCGGGCACATCCCCATCATTCACCACATCGAACACCAGTTTGCTGTCTTCTTCCGCATCAATAACATGGTTACGGTTATCATCGATAAAACGCAGGTTGATGATCCTCAATCCTGACGAAGGCTCATAAGAGGAAGTATGCTCATACTGCGAAGAAGAAGGATAAGTCTTCACGTAATACTCCTCCACCTGATAAGTTTTCTCCCGAGGCGTAGTTATGGCATTTCCCACAGCAGCCCCCGTTACAGTTCCCAGCAGGCGCCGAATTGCGAACCGTTATATCCGCCGGCCCTGTCACCCACAATAGCGCCTAATACTCCGCCGATGGCCGCACCGGCTTGTACTGCCGCCGGATTACCTTGCATTCCGGATGGTGAGCAAGCCGAAAGCAAAGCGGTCGGAATGCATAAAATGAATATCATTTTTCTCATACCCCAAGTAGTTTATAATCTTTATCAGACAGACAAATATACTTTTTCCTATTGACAATGGATTCATCGGCTATGTTAAAATTTCATTTCCTGTCATTCATCCTCATCGGTCTAACCGCCATCATTCCGGATGGAAGGCTCTTCTTCCTAAAATGAAAAGATAAGTCTAAATAACACAAGAAACAGAAGGAGACGTTTTTTTTTCTATATATTTGCCGGGAAACAAATGAAAAGTTCTTCGCTATACCCTTGCATCGCCGCAGAAGGCTTCCCCCCTCTCCGCAGCAAAACCGCACCCGGTATGGCAAGGAAATATTTACAACCTATCATTATGGAATTGAAAGCAAAATACAAACAGCGCATTGAACAGGCTGAGGCAGAACTCCGCCAGGTAAAAAATAAGATTCTCCGCATCAGCACGCTGAGGGTCTTGTTATTTGCAGCAGGGATTATAGGAACAATCTACTTCTATCAGGCAGGAACAACCACTATATGTCTCACTATAGCGGTCACTTTCGTTCCTTTTCTGGCATTGGTGAAGTATCACAACCGGTTGTTTTTCCGCAAAGACTGGCTGGAAACCTGCATACGGGTGAATAGTGACGAGCTTTCCGCACTGGCGGACAACTATGAACCTTTTGAGGACGGAAAGGAATTTACAAACCCGGCCCACAGGTATTCTTTTGACCTGGACTTGTTCGGAAGGCACTCTTTGTTTCAGGCCTTGAACCGTACCTGCACTTCATTCGGAAAGGAAAAACTGGCAGAATGGTTACAAAATCATCTGGAGATAAAGGAAGAGATAATCCAACGGCAGGAGGCGACAAAGGAACTGGCTGCTTATTCCGATTTCCGGGAAACATTCCGGATTACCGGTCTGCTCTACAAAGGGGCGACAAGCGACCGCGAAGAAATTAAAGAGTGGACGGAAGCACCTGCTTATTTCAGCAAGAAATGGTGGAGCCGCCCGTTATTGGGAATAGTTCCCGGAGTCAACATCGTACTGGCTATGCTGGGAGTGGCCGGGGTCATTCCGATGACATGGTTCGGACTGGCCTTCGGACTGTTCGTGATAGGTAGTTTCGGACTGATAAAGCCTGTCAGCAATCTGCAAAGAGTTTATGACAAGAAATTACGTATCCTGTCTATCTACGCCGAACTGATCAGCCTGATAGAGAACCGGGAAATGAACGCTCCGCTACTCAGACACCTGAAAGCTGAATTCGGCATGGACGGGAAATCCACCACCCATATTTTGAAAGAGCTTTCACGGGAACTGGACAAACTGGACTTGCGCAACAACCAATTGTTATATGTCTTGCTGGAAGGTTCCATGTTCTGGCAACTCCGGCAGGTAATGCGCATTGAACAATGGAGGCACAAATATGGAAAATATCTGCTTCACTGGCTGGACGTCCTGGGTGACATTGATGCTCTTTGTTCGCTGGCGACATTTGCCGGCAACCATCCCGCATACGCCTATCCGGCCATTGCCGGCAAGCCTTTTGTTTTCCTTGCAAAGAATATGGGACATCCCCTGATGCCTGCACGGCAATGTGTGACCAATGATGCCGATATCCCCTCAAGACCGTTCTTTGTCATCATCACAGGAGCCAACATGGCAGGGAAAAGTACTTATCTGCGTACGATCGGAGTGAATTATGTATTGGCATGTACCGGCTGCCTGTATGCTGTTCCTCCCTTGAAATATATCCTGCCAAACTAGTGACAAGCTTGCGGACTTCCGATTCGTTGACAGACAACGAATCTTACTTCTTTGCCGAACTAAAACGATTGAAACAAATTATAGACCGCCTGAATAAGGGAGAGGAGTTGTTCATCATTCTGGATGAGATTTTAAAAGGAACCAACTCGATGGACAAGCAGAAAGCTCATTCGCCTGGTACGCCAACTGATGGAACTGAAAACGAACGGTATCATTGCCACACACGACCTGCTATTAGGGAAATTAATAGAATATTTCCCCAAAGAGATACGGAATTATTGCTTTGAAGCTGATATCACCAACGATGAACTGACTTTTTCATACAAACTCCGTGAAGGTATCGCACAAAATATGAACGCTTGCTTCCTGATGAAAAAGATGGGGCTAATCATCAACGACTAACCCCACCCAACAATTTATCACATTAACGTCTTAAGCAAATAAAGCAGACCTTCACAGGCACACCTTATTTCATAACATAAAGAGTCATAGAAAATCAAAATTCACTTGTTTCCAAGCAATGTACAAACGCACTTGCATCGTCTCCCGTGAAATAAAACACAGAAGATGCAGGCTCGTATGTATAGGGGATGAAACGGAACAACTGGGCCGCAACGAATTTCTTATCCTGAGAAATCATATAGTCCATACGTACGTTTCCGTTTGTCTTTACTTTCACGTCATTCTTGGTTTCAAAACCTTTTTTCTCCAACGTTTCCGTTAAAGCCTGTAAATCGCATACATCAAAGAAGCAGGCTCCTTCTTTAGCTACACTGCCGGTAGGTGCATATACCCATTCCTTGCTTCGCCAGAAAAGGCGGAATACGGCCCACAGAAACAAAATGGTTCCACCAGCCATAAACACCATACTCATGGTGGATGAGGAATCCCCCATCTTTAAAGAGGTTGCAAATGCACCTGCACCTATCACGCAAAGGATAGCGGATATGATAACAGAAGAAATACTAGTACGTTTTACGACATCAGGATGTGTTGTTGAAAATAAGGTCGCTTCAGTAGAAACTGTATTACTCATAATAATTTAAATTTTATTCTTTACTAATTAAAAAGACAATAATTCATACCAAGGTCACATCTCGCCATCACCGACAAGACGGAACCATGAAAAAACAAATTGGTAAAAGAATAAAAGCTAAATGAGAATACGCCTCATACCGAAGATATAGTGCTCGCAAGCACTATCCCAATGAAGGGAGTGGGAAGAGGCATACACATGGGTATGACAGCTTGCAAGACTGGCCATCCGGGCGGCCATCTTACGCAACAAAGTCTTTATAAATTGGGTAGTCTCTATGGAGGAAAAACGGTACATACGCTCTGCAGAAGCACTGACACGATGTGCTAAAGTATGAGCATCCCCAAACTCCATATCTGCTATTCCCTTATTGCTATCCATGGGAATGACACTATCCTCATTGATGGAGTCCTGCGGAGTAGTATCCGTATTCTGTACAGTACATACCGTCATTAACGCAGCTGGAACTGCATCAACATATTCTGTTCTGGCAAAAGCAAAGCAAACAGAAAAAATAATATGACTGTTACAAATCCTCTCATTGCTTACTGTTTGAGTTACAAAGATAACATAAATAGCTTCTTAGGTTTCATTTCATACAATAATTAACAAATATCAAAGGTATTTTGTTTTAAAGGAGATTTGAAGGATTATCAAAAGATATGAAGGATCAGCTCTCAACTCCTTCATGATTTCTTTTTGAGATACAGGCAGTTATCTATCCATGAAGGTTTTGAAGGAATTATTCAGTGTTCTTAATTCCGGCTTTAATCTAAAAGCTGTTCTCGTTCTGTATGCTTCGTTCATATCAAAACTTTTGTAAACAGGACAAGTAATATTTATGTGGACGAAAGCGCTCTCAGCTTGTTTTCTCATTACTGCCGGTCATGGCATAAAATAAAAAAAAGCCACAGCTTTTATAGCTATGGCTTTTATATATATGATGATATACAGATTATTCAGCTTTAGGGGCTTCCTCTGTAGTTTCAGCTGCCGATGCTGCAGGAGCTTCTGTAGCGGCTGCACTCTTCTTAGAACGACGAGTACGAGTTGCTTTCTTAGCAGTTGCAGTCTTAGCCATGTTTTCATCGTAATCTACCAATTCGATAAAGCACATTTCAGCATTATCACCCAAACGATGACCTGTTTTGATGATACGAGTGTAACCACCCGGACGATCTGCTACTTTTACAGAGATTTCTTTGAACAACTCCGTTACAGCAAACTTATCTTGCAAGTTGCTAAATACAACACGACGTGAATTAGTTGTGTCGTCTTTAGATTTTGTAATTAAAGGCTCAACGAATTTCTTCAAAGCTTTAGCCTTTGCAACAGTCGTAGTGATTCTTTTGTGCTTGATCAAAGAACAAGCCATGTTAGATAACATAGCACTTCTATGAGAAGCAGTACGACCTAAATGATTGAATTTCTTATTATGTCTCATTTTTTATTCTTTATCTAATTTATATTTAGAGATATCGGTCCCAAACGACAGATTCAGACCCTCGAGCAAATCATCAAGCTCCGTGAGCGATTTCTTACCGAAGTTTCTGAACTTCAACAGATCTGTCTTGTTGAACTGTACCAAGTCACCCAATGTTTCCACATCGGCAGCTTTCAAGCAGTTCAAGGCACGAACTGAGAGGTCCATATCAACAAGCTTAGTCTTAAGCAGCTGGCGCATGTGCAATACCTCTTCATCAAATTCTTCATTGCCGTCCACATCGGATGTTTCAAGAGTAATCTTTTCATCAGAGAACAACATGAAATGATAAATCAATATTTTAGCGGCTTCTTTCAAAGCTTCCTTCGGGTGAATGGAACCATCGGTAGTAATTTCCAATACCAGCTTTTCGTAGTCAGTCTTCTGTTCAACACGGAAGTTTTCCACCTGATATTTGACATTACGTATCGGTGTGTAAATAGAATCGATAGGAATTACATTAACATCGGTACAATATTCGCGGTTTTCGTCGGCCGGAACATACCCTCTACCTTTATTAATAGTAATGTCCATCTGCATTGTTGCTTTTGAATCTAAATGGCAAATAACCAATTCAGGATTTAACACTTCAAATCCAGTCAAATACTTACTTATATCACCTGCCTTAAATTCACTAGAATTCTCAACGGTAATGCTTACCTTTTCATTTTCGAACTCTTCTACTACTTGCTTAAATCTGACTTGCTTCAGATTTAAGATAATGTTGGTCACGTCTTCTTTAACACCAGGTACAGATGCGAACTCATGTTCTACACCTTCGATCTTAATCGTATTGATTGCAAATCCTTCCAATGAAGAAAGAAGAATACGGCGTAAAGCATTACCTACGGTAATACCGAAACCGGGTTCGAGTGGACGGAACTCAAATTTTCCAAATCTGGAGTCCGCTTCCAACATTAATACTTTATCAGGTTTTTGAAATGCTAATATCGCCATGAAATTAATTATTATTTAGAGTACAATTCAACGATCAAGTGTTCTTTAATGTTTTCAGGAATGTCTGCTCTTTCAGGTATATGTAACAACTTACCTACCTTAGAACTTTCATCCCACTCCAACCAAGGATATTTGCTATGATTGAATCCTGCAAGTGAATTAGCAATCACTTCCAAAGATTTAGATCTTTCGCGTACACCCACAATCTGACCGGGTTTTACAGAGAATGAAGGAATATTAACTACCTTTCCATCTACTGTAATGTGCTTGTGACTTACTAACTGACGGGCAGCAGCACGAGTCGGAGCAATACCCAAACGGAACACCACGTTGTCAAGACGAGCCTCTAAACTCTGCAACAAGATTTCACCGGTAATACCGTTAGCACTTGCAGCCTTTTCAAACAGGTTACGGAATTGTTTTTCCAACACACCGTAAGTATATTTAGCTTTTTGTTTTTCTGCCAACATGACACCATACTCAGAAGTCTTTCTTCTTCTGTTGTTACCATGTTGTCCGGGAGGATAATTCTTCTTAGATAAAACTTATCTGCTCCAAAGATTCCTTCACCGAATTTACGGGCAATTCTTGATTTTGGTCCAGTATATCTAGCCATTTCTTTTTCTAATTTAATTGTTACTAATGAACTTAATTTGTTGCAGCCGCGATTACAGAAAGGAAGTGCAATCCATTATTAACAAAATCAAGTTACATATAAAAATAGGTTATCTATTAAACTCTTCTTCTTTTCGGAGGACGACAACCGTTGTGTGGAAGCGGAGTTACATCAATAATTTCAGTAACCTCGATACCAGCTCCGTGAACAGTTCTGATAGCAGACTCACGTCCGTTTCCAGGACCTTTACATAAGCTTTCACCTTTCTCAGGCCAAGATCAAACGCTACTTTAGCGCAATCTTGTGCAGCCATCTGTGCTGCATAAGGAGTGTTCTTCTTAGAACCTCTAAATCCCATCTTACCTGCAGAAGACCATGAGATAATCTGACCTTCACTATTTGCCAAAGATACAATGATGTTGTTGAATGAAGAATGAACATGCAACTGTCCATTAGCGTCAACCTTCACATTTCTCTTCTTAGCTGCGACTGTTTTTTTTGCCATATCAACAATTATTATTTAGTAGCTTTTTTCTTATTTGCAACTGTTTTCTTTCTTCCCTTACGTGTACGAGCGTTGTTCTTAGTGCTCTGGCCACGAACCGGCAGACCAATACGGTGACGTACACCACGATAGCAACCAATATCCATTAATCGCTTAATGTTTAATTGCACTTCTGAACGAAGATCACCTTCTACTTTGTATTCAGCACCAATGATTTCACGAATTCTAGCAGCCTGGTCATCTGTCCAGTCTTTCACTTTCACATCTCTGTCAACACCAGCCTTATCCAAGATTTTTGCTGAACTACTGCGTCCAATACCATATACATAGGTTAACGCAATCTCGCCTCTCTTATTCTGAGGCAAATCTACACCAACTATTCTTATAGCCATATACTAAATTATTTTTTTTGCAAAAATAATAAATTATCCTTGACGTTGTTTATACTTAGGATTTTTCTTGTTAATAACATACAAACGGCCATTTCGTCTAACGATTTTGCATTCCGGCGTACGTTTCTTTAATGATGCTCTTACTTTCATATCTTATTTCTTTTTTATTTGTATCTAAAAACGATTCTTCTTTAGATAAGTCATAAGGAGACATCTCTACTCTGACCTTATCCCCGGGTAATATTTTAATGTAATGCATTCTCATCTTGCCAGAGATATGAGCAGTAATCTCATGCCCGTTTTCTAGCTCAACACGAAACATTGCATTAGACAATGCTTCAACTATAACTCCATCTTGTTCTATTGCGGATTGCTTTGCCATATTAAATTGCTTTATCTCCTAATACTTGTTCGACATATTCAAATGAGGACAAAATATCTGCCTTCCCAACTCCTATTGCAACTGTATGCTCAAAGTGAGCGGCACATTTCCTATCGCGTGTACGCACTGTCCATCCATCTCTTTCCATTACTATTTGGCGGGAACCCAATGTTATCATCGGTTCGATGGCAATGCACATACCCTTTTTCAACAGAGTGCCATATCCTCTTTTTCCATAATTGGGTACCTGCGGATCTTCATGCATATCTTTTCCAATGCCATGACCTACAAATTCTCTTACCACACCATAGGAATTAGCCTCGCAATGTTGCTGGACAGCAAAACCTATATCACCCAAACGCCTTCCATGAATGGCATTCTCTATACCTAAATATAAAGCTTCTTTTGTTGTCTTCAAAAGTTTCAAGACCTCAGGATCAACTTCTCCTACACAGAAAGTATAAGCTGAATCCCCACAAAAACCATTCATATAAGTACCACAATCAACAGAAACAATATCACCTTCTTTCAAAGGGGTATCATTGGGAATACCGTGTACAACCTGATCATTTACCGAAGTACACAAGGTACTGGGGAAGGGATCACCATACTGATTTGGAAAACCTTTAAAAGTAGGAACAGCTCCATTATCTCTAATAAACTCTTCGGCCACCTTGTCAAGTTCCTTAGTTGTCACACCGGGTTTTATCAATTTAGCAACTTCAGCCAGAGTCCTACCTACAAGTAGGTTACTCTGACGAAGCAGCTCTATCTCATCATCTGTCTTAAGAAATATCATCTCAGACTAATTAATATGCAGCAACATTACCAGCACGCCCCTTGATTCTTCCAGAATTTAACAATCCGTCATAATGGCGCATCAACAAATGACTTTCTACCTGTTGGAGTGTATCCAATACAACACCTACAAGAATCAATAAGGATGTACCACCGAAGAACTGGGCGAACTCAGCTTTTACTCCAAAAATGCCAGCAAATGCAGGCATAATGCTACAAGAGCCAAGAATATAGAACCCGGCAGAGTAATACGAGACATAATCGCATCTATATACTCAGCTGTATTCTTACCTGTTTATTCCCGGAATAAAACCATTATTTCTCTTCATATCTTCTGCCATCTGGTTAGGATTAATTGTTATTGCAGTATAGAAGTATGTAAACACAATAATCAATATTGCAAAAACAAAATTATACCAGAAGCTAGTATGATCTACAAATGCACGTACAATACCACTTGCGGTTGCAGCATTTGAGAAACCTACCAATGTAATAGGGATAAACATGATTGCCTGGGCAAAGATGATAGGCATTACATTCGCAGCATTCACCTTTAAAGGAATATATTGTCTTGCACCACCATATTGTTTGTTTCCTACAATACGTTTTGCATATTGCACGGGAACTTTGCGGACGCCTTGAACCAGCAAAATTGCTGCTGCAATAACGAACAACAAAAATACTATTTCCAACAAAAACATGATGATACCACCTGCACCCGGAGAAGCCAAACGAGAAACGAACTCCTGGAATAAAGATTGTGGCAGACGGGCAATAATACCTATCAAAATGATGAATGATATACCATTACCTATCCCTTTATCTGTTATTCTTTCTCCAAGCCACAGAATAAACATACTTCCAGCTGCCAAAATGATGGTAGAAGTAATTATAAAGAATGTCCAATCTAATGAAGCATTAAGTGATGGTCCGGCTTGCATCTTAAGGTTAAGCAAGTATGAGGGAGCTTGGAAAACCAAAATTGCAATTGTCAATATACGGGTATACTGATTGATTTTTCTTCTACCACTTTCACCTTCACGCTGGATTTTCTGAAAGTAGGGAACAGCAATCGCCAAAAGCTGAATTACAATTGATGCCGAGATATATGGCATGATTCCCAATGCAAAAATAGATGCATTAGAAAACGCTCCTCCAGAGAACATGTTTAACAAGGCTAACAAACCTTCACTCGTTTGTTTATGCAACTGAGTTAACATAGCAGGGTTAATACCTGGCAGAACCACGTAAGAACCAAACCTGTAAATTGCAACAAATAATATAGTAATGAGGATCCTTTGTCTCAGATCCTCAATTTTCCATATATTCTTTAATGTTTCAATAGATTTTCTCATTGAATCAGAGTTTTACTGCATTACCACCAACAGCTTCGATTGCAGCTACCGCACTCTTTGAAAAAGCATTAGCTTCCACATCAAGCTTAGTAGTCAAACTACCGTTACCTAGTACTTTTACCAATTGATTAGAAGAAATGAAACCAGCTTCAATAAAGTCATTCATACCTACCTTAGTCAGATTCTTAGCTTCAGCCAATTTCTGAATAGTTTCAAGGTTAATAGCTTTATATTCTACACGGTTAATATTCTTAAAACCAAACTTCGGAACACGACGTTGAAGAGGCATCTGTCCGCCTTCAAAACCAATCTTCTTTGAATAACCTGATCTTGATTTAGCACCTTTATGACCTCTTGTAGAAGTACCACCCAAACCAGATCCGGGGCCACGGCCAATTCTTTTTCTAGTCTTTGTAGATCCTTCTGCAGGTTTTAAATTACTTAAATTCATATCGTAATTAGTTTTTTTATTAACAATGAATTACTTAACGATGGCAACCAGGTGTTTTACCTTTTCAACCATTCCCAGAATAGAAGGAGTTTCTTCGTGCTCAACCACACGATTCATCTTGCGAAGTCCCAGCGCATCGAGTACTCTTTTTTGATCAGCAGGAGCACCAATTCTACTTTTTATTTGTTTAATCTTAATAGTTGACATAATTCCTCCTTATCCTCTAAATACTTTTTCCATACTTACGCCTCTGTTCTGAGCAACCATACGGGCATCTCTCATCTCACCCAAAGCTAAAATAGTAGCTTTTACCAAGTTGTGCGGATTAGAAGAACCTTTTGACTTAGCCAAAACATCTGTAATACCCACACTTTCCAAAACAGCACGCATCGCACCACCTGCTACCACACCAGTACCGGTAGAAGCCGGCTTGATGAATACTTCAGCGCCGCCAAATTTAGCCGACTGTTCATGAGGAACTGTACCTTTCAATACAGGAACACGAGTCAAGTTCTTTTTAGCTGCTTCAACGCCTTTAGCAATAGCAGCTGTTACTTCACCTGCTTTACCAAGGCCCCAACCAATAATACCGTCTTCGTTTCCAACAACGACAATTGCAGAAAAGCTGAATGTTCTACCACCCTTTGTTACCTTTGTAACACGGTTGATAGCAACCAATCTGTCTTTTAACTCTATATCGTTAGTTATCTTAACTCTATTATTAACTGCCATAATTGATTAAAATTTAAGTCCACCGTTACGAGCAGCGTCAGCTACTTCTTTTATTCTCCCATGATACAAGTAACCATTACGGTCGAATACGACAGTCGTAATACCAGCTTCCTGAGCTTTCTTAGCAATCAGTTCACCAACTTTAGCAGCCTGTTCTTTCTTAGGCATAGCTCCATTCCCAAAGATGAAGCTGCAGCCAAAGTTCTACCAGACAAGTCATCGATAACTTGAACGTAAATCTGCTTGTTACTTCTAAACACACTCATACGCGGACGTTCAGTAGTACCTGAAATCTTATTGCGTACTCTATATTTGATCTTGATTCGTCTTTCTAATTTTGTTGTCATGATAATACAATTTTATGTAAATTATTTAGCACCGGCTGACTTACCAGACTTTCTACGAATTTCTTCGCCAACAAACTTAATACCTTTACCTTTATAAGGTTCCGGCTTACGGAAAGAACGTATTTTTGAGCAAACCTGACCAAGCAGTTGTTTGTCACAAGATTCCAATATAATAAGAGGGTTCTTATTTCTTTCTGACTTAGTTTCTACCTTGATTTCAGGAGGCAACTGCATAAAGATATTATGAGTATAACCCAAAGCGAAATCAATAATATTACCATTGTTTGAAGCACGGTAACCTACACCGACAAGTTCCAGTTCTTTCTTATAACCTTCAGAAACACCAATAACCATGTTGTTAACCAAAGAACGATACAAGCCGTGAAAAGCATGTCTTTGTTTTATGTTATCCAACATCTCGTTTTCGTTTTCTGTCAACATCACATGTCCATCTTCAATTGCAACATTGATAGAAGGATCAACAAATTGGCTAAGTTCGCCTTTAGGACCTTTTACAGTAACTACATTATCCTTCAGAGTAACTGTTACTCCAGTGGGAATACTAATGGGTAATTTTCCTATTCTTGACATTGCTTATCCTCCTATTAATATACATAACAAAGAACTTCACCACCAATTTTCAGTTCAGCAGCTTCTTTGTTAGTCATTACACCTTTGGAAGTAGATATTATAGCAATACCTAAACCATTAATAACTCTCGGCATGTCTTTGTAACCCGTATACTTACGTAAACCCGGAGTGGAAACTCTAATAAGTTTCTTAATAGCATTTACTTTGTTTACTGAGTCGTACTTCAAAGCCACTTTGATAGTTCCTTGAGGACCATCTTCTACAAACTTGTAGTTCAGAATGTAGCCTTTGTCGAAAAGGATCTTAGTGATTTCCTTTTTCAAATTTGAGGCAGGCACTTCTACTACTCTGTGCTTTGCACTAATTGCATTTCTCAATCTGGTGAGATAATCTGCGATTGGATCTGTCATATAATAATAAATTAAATTAATCAGGACTACCCTGACAATATTTAAAAATAAAAAGAATTACCAGCTTGCTTTCTTAACGCCCGGGATCAAACCATTAGAAGCCATTTCGCGGAACTGAATTCTTGAAATCCCGAACTGACGAATATAGCCTTTAGGACGACCGGTCAATTTACAACGGTTGTGCAAACGAATAGGATTAGCATTCTTAGGAATAGCCTGTAATTTCTGAGCAGCTTCAAAAGCTTCAGCAGGATCACCTGAGTTGACAATCTTTTTCAACGCAGCACGTTTTTCAGCATATTTGCTACAAGTTTGGCTCTTTTTACTTCACGAGCCTTCATTGATTCTTTTGCCATAATATATTAATCTTTTTTTGAGTTTTTAAACGGTAAACCAAATTCCTTCAACAAAGCATAACCTTCTTCATCTGTCGGAGCAGAAGTTACAAAGGTAATATTCATTCCGAGAATTTTAGTAATACTATCGATATTTATTTCAGGGAAAATGATTTGTTCCTGAATACCCAATGTATAATTACCTCTTCCATCGAACTTACTTTCGATACCTTTAAAGTCACGAATACGTGGCAAAGCAACACGAACAAGTTTTTCAAGGAACTCATACATTCTTTCACGACGCAAAGTCACCATTACGCCAATCGGCATTTTCTTACGCAACTTAAAGTTAGCGATATCTTTACGTGAAACTGTTGCAACAGCTTTCTGACCCGTAATTGCTGTTAACTCATTAATAGCAACTTCAATAATCTTCTTGTCAGCAACAGCCATACCCAATCCTTGATTAATAACAATCTTCTTAAGTACGGGGATCTGCATTGTTGAAGAATATTGGAACTGATTCTTCAATGCAGGCGCAATGCGCTCTGCATATTCTTTCTTAAGGCTAGCAGTATTACTCATTATTTAATCTCCTCTCCTGATTTTTTAGCATAACGAACAAATGTTCTACCATCAGAACTTTCTCTTCTTCCCACACGTGTTGGCTTGCCTGTTTTAGGATCAACCACATTCAAGTTTGAGATATGTATAGCAGCTTCCTGCTTCACGATACCACCCTGAGGGTTCTTTGCATTAGGTTTGGTACTTTTCGATACCATATTGATACCTTCTACAAGTGCACGTCCTTCTTTAACAAGAACTTTCAGCACACGGCCAGTTTTACCTTTATCTTCACCAGAGTTTACGTAAACTGTATCGCCTTTTTTTATATGTAATTTACTCATTACTTAAATCTTTTACAAAATTAAAGTACTTCAGGTGCAAGTGATACCACTTTCATGTTTGCAGCACGCAATTCTCTTGCAACAGGGCCAAAAATACGACTTCCTCTAATTTCACCTGCATTATTCAACAATACGCAAGCATTATCATCAAAACGAATATAAGAACCATCAGCACGACGGATTTCTTTCTTAGTACGTACAATTAAAGCCTTTGATACTGCACCTTTTTTAACATCACTAGAGGGGATTACACTCTTGATAGAAACTACAATGACATCCCCTACAGAAGCGTAACGTCTCTTTGTACCACCTAATACGCGGATACAAAGAGCTTCTTTAGCGCCACTGTTGTCACACACTGTAAGTCTGGATTCTACTTGTATCATAATTACTTAGCTCTTTCAATTATTTCAACCAATCTCCATCTCTTAGTTTTGCTCAAAGGACGAGTTTCCATGATGTGTACTGTATCACCTACATTACATTCATTCTTTTCATCATGAGCATGGTATTTTTTCGTTTTAGAAACGAATTTACCATAAATAGGGTGTTTTTCTTTAAACTTAGCAGCAACAGTAATGGTCTTATCCATCTTATTGCTTACTACAACACCTGTTCTTTCTTTTCTTAAATTTCTAGCTTCCATGAGGACCATTATTATTTGTTAAGTTCTCTCTGATGCAATTCTGCCTTCATACGCGCAATCGTTCTGCGTAACTTTTTAATCTGTGCAGGATTATCCAGCGGAGAGATAGAATGATTTAAAACCATCTGATTGTAATTGGCTACTTCAGCTTCAATTCTTTCTGCCAATTCATTGGTAGCTATTTCTCTAATTTCTGCAATCTTCATAATAAATTAAGCATTTTGATTTTGAGCATCGTAATCACGTCTAACTATAAACTTAGTAGTAACAGGAAGCTTCTGTGCTGCAAGACGCAAAGCTTCTTTAGCTACCTCATAAGGAACACCTTCTGCCTCGATAATAATACGTCCCGGGGTAACCGGAGCAACGAAACCTTCAGGAGCACCTTTACCTTTACCCATACGCACATCAGCAGGCTTGCGAGTAATAGGTTTGTCCGGGAAAATACGGATCCAAATCTGTCCTTGACGTTGCATATATCTTGTTACCGCAATACGTGCAGCTTCAATTTGTCTACCTGTAATCCATTTAGTCTCCAAAGATTTAATACCAAATGATCCAAAAGCCAATTGGTTTCCTCTTTGAGCATTTCCTTTCTGACTGCCCTTCTGCTGTCTTCTGAATTTTGTCTTTTTCGGTTGTAACATAATTCCTAAAATTCAAATCCGTTAGCGATTGTTTTTCTTTCTTTTGAAGTTCTTACCACCGTTATTGTTGCCGTTTCCACCGCGACCGCTTTCTTTAGTCTGAGTAAAGTTGGGCGCTAATTCTCTCTTACCATACACTTCACCACGGCAAATCCATACTTTAATACCCAGCAAACCAACTTTAGTCAAAGCTTCTGCATGACAGTAGTCAATATCTGCACGGAAAGTATGCAACGGAGTTCTTCCTTCTTTATACATTTCAGAACGAGCCATTTCTGCTCCATTCAAACGTCCTGAAATCAACACTTTGATACCCTCAGCGCCCATACGCATTGTGTTAGCGATAGCCATCTTGATGGCACGGCGGTAGGCAATCTTACCTTCTACCTGACGAGCGATATTATTAGCTACAATAACAGCATCCAACTCAGGTCTCTTCACCTCAAAGATATTGATCTGAATATCTTTGTCCGTGATTTTCTTCAACTCTTCTTTCAGTTTGTCAACTTCCTGACCACCTTTACCAATGATAATACCTGGACGCGCTGTACAAACTGTGATTGTCACCAATTTCAGTGTACGTTCTATAACAATTCTTGAAACGCTGGCTTTTGCAAGTCTGGCATTCAAATATTTACGGATTTTGCTGTCTTCCAACAAAGCATCACCATAATCATTGCCACCGTACCAATTAGAATCCCATCCTCTGATAATTCCTAAACGGTTGCTTATCGGATTAACTTTCTGTCCCATCTAGTCTTAATTTTGATTATCATTAGTACTCTTAGAATCAACGAACAAAGTCACGTGATTTGAACGTTTACGAATTCTGTAACCTCTTCCCTGCGGAGCCGGACGCATTCTTTTCAGTGTTGCACCACCATCAACATAAATCTTTGTTACAAACAATTCGCCACTTTCTGCCTTACGTTCGTTTTTCTGTTCCCAGTTAGCAATAGCAGAGCGCAACAGTTTTTCCACTCTTGCAGAAGCTTCTTTAGAAGAAAACTTCAAGACACCCAGTGCACGGTTCACTTCCATACCACGAATCATGTCAGCCACGAGACGCATTTTCCGCGGAGAGGTAGGAACATTTTGCAATTTTGCAAAATACATGGTCTTAAGGCTTCTTTTCTTTTTTCAGCCGATATTTTTTTTCTTGCTCCCATTATTTATTACTTTATTATTTCTTCAGATTATCCTGCTTATTTTTTCTTATTACCTGCATGCCGCGGAATGTACGTGTCGGTGCAAATTCACCCAATTTGTGTCCTACCATGTTTTCTGTAACGTAAACAGGAATAAATTTATTTCCGTTATGAACTGCAACTGTGTGCCCTACAAAATCAGGCGAGATCATTGAAGCTCTAGCCCAAGTCTTAACGACAACCTTCTTGCCGCTTTCATTCATAGCAAGCACTTTCTTTTCAAGTTTAACGTTAATATATGGACCTTTTTTTAATGAACGACTCATAATTTACTCAATTAATCAGTTATTACTTTCTTCTCTCAATAATATACTTAGAAGACTGTTTCTTCGGAGCTCTTGTCTTCAAGCCCTTAGCATACAAGCCTGTACGTGATCTTGGGTGACCTCCTGAAGCACGTCCTTCACCACCACCCATCGGGTGATCAACAGGATTCATAACAACACCACGGTTGCGAGGACGACGCCCCATCCAACGAGTACGACCTGCCTTACCGGAAGACTCCAATCCATGATCAGAGTTACCAACGCTACCAATAGTAGCCTTACAAGCACTAAGTATTTGTCTTACCTCACCTGAAGGCAATTTAATCACACAATACTTGCCTTCTCTTGAAGTTAACTGAGCAAAATTACCAGCTGATCTCACCAAAGCTGCACCTTGACCCGGACGCAATTCAATATTATGAATTACAGTACCAACGGGGATGTTTTCAAGCGGAAGTGCGTTACCAATCTCAGGCGCTGCATTCGCTCCAGACATCAATGTGCTACCAACTTGCAATCCATTAGGAGCAATAATATATCTCTTTTCACCATCAGCATAAAACAGCAAAGCAATACGAGCCGAACGATTCGGATCGTATTCTATAGTTTTAACAACTGCGGGTACACCGTCTTTGTTTCTCTTGAAATCGATAAGTCTGTATTTTCTCTTGTGACCACCGCCCATATAGCGCATTGTCATTTTACCAACGTTGTTGCGACCACCTGTTGAGCGCTTTCCAAATACAAGAGACTTTTCTGGTACCGATGCAGTAATCTCTTCAAAAGTACCAATAATTTTATGTCTTTGCCCCGGTGTTGTGGCTTAAATTTACGTACTGCCATCTTTATTAAATATTGCTATAAAAATCAATAGTATCGCCTTCTTTCAATGTTACGATAGCTTTCTTATAAGCATTCGTACGACCATTGATGATTCCAGACTTAGTGTAACGGCTTTTACTCTTTCCCGAGTATCTTAGCGTATTTACATCTACTACTGTAACATTATACAAAGCTTCAATCTCACTCTTAATTTCCAACTTGTTAGCTTCAGGACGTACAATAAAACCGAATCGATTTAACTTCTCGGTAATTGCAGTCATTTTCTCAGTAACCAACGGTTTAATAATAATTCCCATTATCTAAGCCTCCTTTTTAAATTAAGATAAGATATTCTCGATAGCCTTGAGCGAGTTTTCTGTAACAACAAGAGTTTCAGCATTCAATACATTGTAAGTATTTAATGCAGAAGCAATTGCCACATTAGCACGTTCGATGTTACGAGCTGACAAATATACATTTTTATTAGCTTCCGGCAAAACGAGAAGCAACTTTTTGTCAGTAATTTTAAGATTATTTACCATAGAAACGAAATCCTTAGTTTTTGGAGCTTCAAATGTAAAGTCTTCAACAATAATGATTGCGTTTTCTTGAGCTTTATAAGACAATGCCGACTTGCGGGCCAATGTCTTAACTTTTTTATTCAACTTAAACCAATAGTCACGAGGTTTAGGACCAAATACACGAGCACCACCCACCAATACCGGAGAGTTGATATCACCACGACGAGCACCGCCACCACCTTTCTGACGACCTAATTTACGAGTAGAACCGCTGATTTCGCTTCTTTCTTTAGATTTATGAGTTCCCTGACGTTGGTTAGCCATAAACTGCTTAACGTCCAAATAGATAGCGTGGTCATTGGGTTCAATTCCGAAGATAGATTCGTTTAACGTAACCTTTCTTCCGGTGTCTTCACCTTTAATATTTAATACGTTAACTTCCATTATTTCTCAATTATTACGATTGAACCTTTGCAACCCGGTACCGAACCTTTAATCAAAAGAAGATTGTGTTCCGGAATCACTTTTAATACCTGTAAGTTATGTGTAGTAACGCGGTCACCACCCATTTGGCCACCCATACGCATTCCTTTGAATACTTTTGCAGGGTAAGAACATGCACCGATAGACCCCGGCTTACGAGCGCGGTTGTGCTGACCATGAGTAGTCTGACCTACCCCACCAAATCCATGTCTTTTAACTACACCTTGGAAGCCCTTACCTTTAGAAGTACCAACAACGTCAACATAAGCTGCATCATTGAATAATTCCACTGTAATAGTGTCTCCCAAATTCAATTCTGTTTCAAAATCTTTGAACTCGGCCAAGTGTCTCTTCGGAGTTACACCAGCTTTTTTAAAGTGCCCCATCAAAGGTTTGGTAGTATGTTTTTCCTTTTTGTCCTGGAAACCTACCTGAACAGCCGCATAGCCGTCTTTCTCAACACTCTTAATCTGAGTAACTACACAAGGACCAGCTTCGATAACAGTGCATGGTACATTTTTACCATCAGCACTGAAAACGGATGTCATTCCGATTTTCTTTCCTAATAATCCTGGCATTTCAGTTAATTTTTAAATGCATTAAACTTTAATTTCTACTTCAACTCCACTCGGTAATTCTAACTTCATCAGAGCGTCTACTGTCTTAGCTGTTGAGCTATAGATGTCGATTAATCTCTTGTAAGAAGACAATTCAAACTGTTCACGTGACTTCTTGTTAACGAAAGTCGAACGGTTTACCGTGAAAATACGCTTGTGTGTAGGCAATGGAATAGGACCGCTAACAATAGCACCTGTTGCCTTCACTGTTCTAACGATCTTTTCAGCAGACTTGTCTACCAAGTTGTGATCGTAAGATTTCAGTTTAATTCTAATTTTTTGACTCATTAGATTTTAAATTAAAAATGATTAAATATAAAGTGGGGCCGGATTAAGAGTCATTCGCTAACCCGTTGCCCCTGCTTTTTTATTATACTAAGTCTACGCGACCTTTCACTTCTTCAAGTACAGCTTTAGCAATAGAGCTGGAAACTTGAGCATGATGATCGTAAGTCATAGATGATGTTGCACGACCTGAAGTAATAGTACGCAAAGCTGTTACATAACCAAACATTTCTGCCAAAGGCACTTTAGCTTTTACAATACGAGCTCCAGAACGGCTTGATTCCATACCTTCGACTTGCCCACGACGCTTATTCAAGTCACCAATAACATCACCCATGTTTTCTTCAGGAGTTACGACCTCCAGTTTCATAATAGGCTCAGTCAATACAGGACCTGCTTTAGCACATGCATTTTTGTAGGCTTGAATAGCACAGATTTCGAATGACAACTGGTCAGAGTCAACCGGATGGAATGAACCATCCTTCAAAACTACTTTCAGTGAATCAAGCGGATAGCCAGCCAATACACCATTCTTCATTGCGGTCTGGAAACCTTTCTGAACTGATGGGATAAATTCCTTAGGAACATTACCTCCCTTCACTTCATCAATAAACTGCAAACCGCCTTGTGTAAAGTCTTCGTCAACCGGACCAATTGTCACAATGATATCGGCAAACTTACCACGACCACCAGACTGTTTCTTATAAACTTCACGCAATTCAACAGTCTTAGTGATAGCTTCCTTATAATTAACCTGAGGTTTACCTTGGTTACATTCTACTTTAAACTCACGTTTCAGACGATCGATAATAATATCCAAATGAAGCTCACCCATACCGGAAATAATAGTCTGTCCAGACTGTTCGTCAGTCTTAACAGTAAATGTCGGGTCTTCTTCAGCTAATTTAGCCAAGCCGTTAGACAACTTGTCCAAATCTTTCTGAGTCTTAGGTTCAACCGCAATACCAATTACAGGATCAGGGAATTCCATTGATTCCAACACAATCGGTGCATCTTCATCACACAACGTATCACCTGTACGGATATCCTTGAAACCAACACCGGCACCAATATCACCAGCTCCAATCACCTCTACAGGATTCTGTTTGTTTGAGTGCATTTGGAACAAACGTGACACACGTTCTTTTTTACCTGAACGAGTGTTATAGATATATGAACCAGCCTCTATCTTACCAGAGTAAACGCGGAAGAAAGTCAAACGTCCGACATAGGGGTCAGTTGCAATCTTAAATGCCAAAGCTGACGTTTTTTCATCCTCACTAGGTTTACGATCTTCCTCTGCTCCTGTGCTCGGGTTAGTACCTACGATAGCAGGCGTATCCAACGGAGAAGGCAAGAATGCACAAACATAGTCAAGCAATGTCTGAACTCCCTTATTCTTGAATGAAGAGCCACAGAACATCGGAACGATATCCATCTTCAATGTACCTGCACGCAAAGCACGCAAGATTTCTTCTTCAGTGATTGTAGAAGGATCGTCAAAGAATTTCTCCATTAAAGCATCGTCAAACTCAGCTACTTTTTCGAGCATTTTTTCTCTCCATTCATTAGCTTCATCAACCAAGTTCGCCGGAATTTCTTCTACGCTATAATCTGCACCCATTGTTTCATCGTGCCACAAAATAGCCTTCATTTTGATCAAATCAACAACCCCCTTGAAACTCTCTTCAGCACCAATAGGAATTACCACAGGGCAAGCATTTGCACCTAATACATCCTTCATTTGGCGAACGACTTCGAAAAAGTCAGCACCAGAACGGTCCATTTTATTAACGTAACCGATACGAGGAACATTATATTTATCAGCCTGACGCCATACGGTTTCTGACTGAGGTTCAACACCACCTACCGCACAATAAGCTGCAACAGCTCCATCCAAGACACGTAAAGAACGTTCTACTTCAGCAGTAAAATCAACGTGCCCCGGAGTATCAATCAAGTTTATTTTATAAGTATTTCCCGCATATTTCCAACGAGTAGTAGTAGCAGCAGATGTAATAGTAATACCACGTTCCTGCTCCTGCTCCATCCAGTCCATTGTTGCTGCACCATCATGCACCTCACCAATTTTGTGAGTCAAGCCAGTGTAGAACAAAATACGTTCTGAAGTCGTTGTCTTACCGGCATCGATGTGAGCCATGATACCGATATTGCGGGTCAAATGCAAATCATGTTTAGCCATTTTCGTCCTTTACTTATTAATTATTACTTGATTAGAATCTAAAGTGAGCGAATGCACGGTTAGCTTCAGCCATACGGTGCATATCTTCTTTACGCTTGTAAGCGCCACCCTGTTCGTTAAAAGCGTCAATAATCTCAGCCGCCAGTTTATCTGCCATTGATTTACCACCACGTTTACGAGCGAAAAGAATCAAATTTTTCATTGAGATTGACTCTTTACGATCAGGACGAATTTCAGTAGGAACCTGGAAAGTAGCGCCACCTACACGACGAGACTTTACTTCAATCTGAGGAGTTACATTATCCAAAGCTTTCTTCCAAATTTCCAAAGATGATTTTTCTTCATTAGGAAGTTTTGTTTTCACTGTTTCCAGTGCTGCATAGAAGATCTCATAAGATGTATTCTTTTTCCCATCATACATCAAGTGATTTACGAATTTAGAAACCTTCTGATCATTAAATACTGGATCCGGAAGGATCACACGTTTTTTTGGTTTTGCTTTTCTCATTTTTTTCTCAAAATAATGTTTTTGTTTGGGGCTGCACTTTTTCCGTTTACTTCAACGCTTCCTCTGAAACATTTACTCAACCTTTATAGCTTATTCCAACAAACCAAAACTTAAATTAAATATTCTTTGTTTCAGGAATTCAGTTACGGTTTACTTCTTTCCTTTTCCTTTTGCAGGAGCTGCAGCTTGTCCTGCTTTAGGACGCTTAGCACCATATTTAGAACGTCTTTGTGTACGACCAGCTACGCCAGCTGTATCCAAAGTACCACGAACGATGTGATAACGTACACCCGGAAGGTCTTTCACACGACCACCACGCACCAACACGATTGAGTGTTCCTGCAAGTTATGACCTTCTCCCGGAATATAAGAGTTTACTTCCTTAGAGTTAGTCAGACGCACACGAGCAACTTTACGCATTGCTGAATTCGGCTTTTTCGGAGTAGTAGTATACACACGAACACAAACGCCACGTCTTTGAGGACATGAATCCAGTGCCGGAGATTTACTCTTCTCAACCAAAACCTCTCTTCCTTTTCTTACTAATTGTTGAATAGTAGGCATTTTGTTTGATTTTTAATTATTATATATTGTTTATTAATTTGCTATACTAAGTCCAAAACTATACATTTTGGGCTGCAAAGTTACGAATAACATTTTAATAAACAATACTTTCTACTAATAAAAATAGTCTGTTTCTCAAAAAAAGTTTTTGAAAAACAGACTACTATGTTATTTTTGCTACAAAAGCCCTTATGCCTCCCCTTTAAATCCGCTTATAGGAGGAATGAATGTTTTTCCATCCGGTCCATTATTTCCCCCATTCATTTCTTCCGGCATTCGAATAGGTCCAAAATTACGTTCGTATTTTGCAACATTCTCCTGTAATGCATACATCAAACGTTTTGCATGTTCAGGGGTCAGTACAATACGTGACTGCACTCCAGCTTTGGGCAATCCCGGCATTACACGCACAAAATCAACAATAAATTCCGAACTGGAATGGGTGATAATGGCAAGATTTGCATACGTTCCTTGAGCTACTTCTTCTTTCAACTCTATCTGCAACTGATTATTATTTTTTTCGTTTTCCATGATTTTATACTTTAGCATTAAAAAATATTCTGAATCTCAATATCCCCAACTCCTATTCTTTGGTTGGAGTACAAATATAGACATTTATTTGTAATAATACAACATACTTATTATTCTATATAATTTTCCTATAGCATCTACTATAATAAACCTAAAGAGGCTGATTTCTTAGACAGAAATCAGCCTCTTTTACAGTGTATATATTAAAATTACTCTACCTCACTATAATCGAGTACATTCTTACGATTGGCAAGAATACGGTCATATTCTTCCTTCGAACCAACAATAATCTTTTCGAATTCACGCTGACCAGTACCAGCAGGAATCAAGTGACCACAAATCACATTTTCCTTCATACCTTCCAATCTATCAACCTTACCATTAATAGCAGCTTCATTCAAAACTTTCGTTGTTTCCTGGAATGATGCAGCAGACATGAAACTCGAAGTTCCCAAAGCGGCACGGGTGATACCTTGCAAAATCTGGGTAGATGTAGCAGGAATAGCATCACGTACCTCAACAGGCTTCAAGTCACGACGTTTCAACATACTGTTCTCATCACGCAACTTACGAGCAGTAACAATCTGACCCGGCTGCAAATTCTGAGAATCACCAGCGTCAACAACTACTTCTTGCCCCAAATACGATCGTTTTCTTCCATAAACTCTTGCTTATCCACTACCTGCTGTTCCAAGAAGCGAGTATCGCCCGGCTCATCGATTTCTACCTTACGCATCATTTGACGAACAATAATCTCAAAGTGTTTGTCGTTAATCTTCACACCCTGCAAACGGTAAACGTCTTGCACTTCATTTACGATGTATTCCTGTACAGCCGTGGGACCTTTAATGGCCAAAATGTCAGCAGGAGTAATCGCACCGTCAGACAGCGGAGTTCCGGCACGAACGTAGTCATTCTCCTGAACCAATATTTGTTTAGACAGATTCACCAAATACTTTTTCACTTCACCTGTCTTAGATGTGACAATAATTTCACGGTTACCACGCTTAATCTTACCCATAGTAATTTCACCGTCTATTTCAGAAACGACAGCAGGATTAGATGGATTACGAGCCTCAAACAGCTCTGTAACACGAGGAAGACCACCGGTGATATCACCAGCCTTGCCTACAGCACGAGGAATCTTCACAATAATGTCACCAGCTTTCACTGCCTGACCGTTTTCAACCACAACATGCCCCCCCACGGGTAAGTTATAAGTACGGATCAAATTACCATCCTCGGTTACAATATGGGCAGAAGGTACTTTTGTCTTATCCTTAGACTCGATAATGATAATTTCACGCAGACCGGTAGCTTCATCAGACTCTACCTTATAAGTTACGTTTTCAACCACACTCTCGAATTCAATCTTACCAGTAGCCTCTGTGATAATAACAGCGTTGAACGGATCCCACTTAGCAATCAGTTTTCCTTTCTCAACAATATCACCGTCCGCAGCATATAATTTTGAACCATAAGGCACGTTATGAGTTGACAGGATAATTCCTGTATTCACATCGATAAAGCGGACTTCAGCCAAACGACCGACTACCACTTTCACAGCCTCACCCATTTCATCAACCGTATCTACCGTACGTAATTCTTCGAATTCCAAACGTGCATTATTCTTGGCGACAATGCTTGCATTAGCAGCCATATTACCTGCGATACCACCGGCGTGGAATGTACGCAATGTCAACTGTGTACCCGGCTCACCAATAGATTGAGCAGCGATTACACCGACTGCTTCACCTTTCTGAACCATACGACTGGATGCCAAGTTACGTCCATAACACTTAGCGCATACCCCTTTCTTAGATTCACAAGTTAATACCGAACGGATTTCAACGCTTTCAATCGGAGAATCCTCGATTTCCTGCGCAATATCCTCTGTAATCTCCTCTCCACCGGCTACAATCAGTTTACCAGTAGTAGGATGGACGATATCATGTACAGAAACACGTCCTAGAATACGTTCGTACAAAGTAGCAATAACTTCATCGTTATTCTTCAAGGCCGTACAAACCAAACCACGAAGTGTTCCACAGTCTTCTTCATTAATAATCACATCATGCGACACGTCTACCAGACGACGGGTCAAGTATCCCGCATCAGCAGTCTTCAACGCAGTATCCGCCAAACCTTTACGAGCACCGTGGGTAGAAATAAAATACTCTAACACAGACAAACCTTCTTTAAAGTTTGAAAGAATAGGGTTTTCAATAATCTGTGCGCCTTCAGCACCGGCTTTCTGCGGTTTCGCCATCAAACCACGCATACCAGACAACTGACGAATCTGCTCTTTAGAACCACGGGCCCCGGAGTCAAGCATCATAAATACTGAATTGAAGCCTTGGTCATCATTCTTAATCGTCTTGTAAAGTATATCAGACAGGTCACTGTTCACGTGAGTCCATGTATCGATAACCTGGTTATAACGTTCATTGTCAGTAATGAAACCCATGTTATAGTTCATCATAATCTGTTCCACTTCCTCATTACCACGTTTTACCAGTTCTTCTTTTTCTTTCGGGATAATAATATCACCCAAGTTAAATGACAGACCACCCTTGAACGCCATATAGTAACCTAAGTTCTTAATACCATCCAAGAATTCACAAGCACGTGCAACACCGACAGCTTTGATAACATCACTAATGATATCTCGCAAAGACTTTTTGGAAATAATGGTATTCAAGTACCCCACTTCCGCTGGAACGATTTCATTTACAATCACACGCCCTACGGAGGTTTCTTTCATCATCACATCTACGATTTTGCCATCTTTGTCCAAGTCCTTCACCACTACGTTGACGATAGCATGAATATCCACTTTACCTTCATTATAAGCAATCAAAGCCTCTTCCGGACCGTAGAAAGTCAAGCCTTCACCTTTAGCCCCTTTTCTCAACTTGGTAATATAATACAAACCAAGTACATATCCTGTGCAGGCACAGTAATAGGAGCACCATTAGCAGGGTTCAGAATGTTATGAGCCTGAAGCATCAACATCTGTGCTTCCAGAATCGCATCATTACTCAAAGGCAAGTGAACCGCCATCTGGTCACCATCGAAGTCGGCATTGAACGCTGTACAAGCCAATGGGTGCAACTGAATAGCTTTACCTTCAATCATATGCGGTTGGAAAGCCTGAATACCCAAACGGTGCAGAGTCGGCGCACGGTTCAGCAATACAGGATGACCTTTCATGACATGTTCCAAGATATCCCAGATCACAGGCTCCTTGCGGTCTACAATCTTCTTTGCAGATTTTACAGTCTTCACAATACCACGTTCAATCAACTTACGGATGATAAACGGCTTGTAAAGCTCTGCAGCCATCAGTTTAGGAATACCACATTCACCCATCTTCAATTCAGGACCAACAACGATTACCGAACGAGCAGAGTAGTCAACACGCTTACCCAGCAAGTTCTGACGGAAACGTCCTTGCTTACCCTTCAAGCTATCGGACAGTGATTTCAATGGACGATTAGCGTCAGTCTTCACTGCACTTGATTTACGTGAGTTATCGAACAAGGAATCGACAGCCTCCTGCAACATACGTTTTTCGTTACGCAAAATCACTTCGGGAGCCTTGATTTCAATCAGTCTCTTCAAACGGTTGTTACGGATAATCACACGACGATACAAGTCATTCAAGTCAGAGGTAGCAAAACGGCCACCATCCAACGGAACCAATGGACGCAGTTCAGGAGGAATAACCGGCACAATACGTACAATCATCCATTCAGGTTTATTACGTCCGCGAGATGCACGGAACGATTCAACTACCTGCAGACGCTTCAAAGCCTCATTCTTACGTTGCTGCGAAGAATCATTACTTGCTTTATGACGTAATTCATAAGATAAAGCATCCAAATCCAAAGTTGAGAGCAGATCATAAATAGCTTCTGCCCCCATCTTAGCAATAAACTTATTCGGATCTGTATCTTCCAAATATTGGTTTTCTTTAGGAAGTGTATCCAAGATATCCAAATACTCTTCTTCAGAAAGCAAATCATATTTATTAATGCCATCTTCAGCCTTCACACCCGGCTGAATAACCACATAACGTTCATAATATACAATAGCGTCTAGTTTCTTTGTAGGCAGCCCCAACAAATAACCGATCTTGTTCGGCAATGAACGAAAATACCAAATATGCGCTACAGGCACAACTAACTGAATATGTCCCATACGTTCACGACGGACCTTCTTTTCAGTCACTTCAACGCCACATCGGTCACAAACAATACCTTTATAACGGATACGTTTGTACTTACCGCAATGACATTCGTAATCTTTCACCGGACCGAAAATACGCTCGCAGAACAAACCATCACGTTCCGGTTTGTAAGTACGGTAGTTGATCGTTTCAGGCTTCAACACCTCACCGCTCGAATTCTCAAGGATTTCTTCGGGTGAAGCCAAGCCAATTGAGATTTTCGAGAAATTACTCTTTATCTTAGTTTCTTTTCTAAAAGCCATACTTCCTTATTTATAATGTAAAGAGTTATATTTTTTTATTATTCAAGGTTGATACTCAAGCCAAGACCTCTCAGTTCGTGTAACAATACATTCAGAGATTCGGGGATACCCGGAGTTGGCATAGGTTCACCTTTCACAATAGCTTCGTAAGCCTTTGAGCGTCCTACAACGTCATCAGACTTAATGGTCAGAATTTCCTGTAAGATATGTGCTGCACCGAATGCTTCAAGCGCCCAAACTTCCATTCTCCGAAACGCTGACCACCGAACTGTGCCTTACCACCAAGCGGCTGCTGAGTAATAAGGGAGTACGGACCGATAGAACGGGCATGCATCTTATCTTCAACCATGTGCCCTAGTTTCAACATATAAGTTACACCCACTGTTGCAGGTTGGTCAAAGCGTTCACCTGTACCACCATCACAAAGATAAGTCTTACAATAACGAGGCAATCCAGCTTTATCTGTCCATTCATTTAAATCATCCATAGAAGCACCATCAAAAATAGGAGTAGCAAATTTCACACCCAACTCTTTTCCGGCACGACCTAATACGGCTTCGAAAATCTGACCAATATTCATACGAGAAGGCACACCCAACGGATTCAATACGATATCTACTGGAGTACCATCTGCTAAGAACGGCATATCTTCCTGACGAACCACACGAGAAACAATACCTTGTTACCGTGACGTCCCGCCATCTTATCACCTACACCAATCTTACGCTTCTTGGCAATATAAACCTTAGCCATCTGAATAATGCCCGCAGGAAGTTCATCACCGATAGTGATAGCAAACTTCTTACGCTTTAATTCAGCATCCAATTCTTTATATTTCTTCAAATAATTCATCACCAAGTCGCGAATCATATCATTCTTATGAGCATCAGCTGTCCACTTGCTCAACTGGATAATAGTATAATCCAATGATTCCAAATCGCGTTTGGTGAACTTCGCCCCCTTGGCAATAACTTCCGTTCCCAAATAATCTTTCACTCCTTGGGAAACCTTACCATTAGTCAAAACCAATAGTTTCTCAATCAAAATATCTTTCAGTTTTGCTGCCTTTTCTTCGAATTCATCATTCAGTTTAGGCAGAATAGCCTTATCGGCATTCTTCTCACTTCTACTCTTGATAACACGTGAGAACAACTTCTTGTCAATAACGACACCACGTAATGACGGAGAAGCTTTCAATGAAGCATCCTTCACATCACCTGCCTTATCACCGAAAATAGCACGAAGCAATTTTTCTTCCGGAGAAGGATCTGATTCACCTTTCGGAGTAATCTTACCAATCAAGATATCACCCGGTTCGATACGTGCACCTACACGTACAATACCGTTTTCATCCAAATCTTTGGTAGCTTCTTCACTCACATTAGGAATATCAGAAGTTAATTCTTCCATACCGCGTTTCGTTTCGCGGACCTCCAAAATATATTCATCAACGTGTACAGAAGTCAGCAAGTCCTCACGTACAACGCGTTCATTCAATACAATAGCATCCTCGTAATTATAACCTTTCCAAGGCATATAAGCCACCAACAGGTTTTTACCCAATGCAAGCTCACCACCCTGAGTTGAATATCCTTCAGTCAGGATATCACCCTTCTTCACACGTTGGCCCTTATCACAAGTAGGACGAAGGTCAATAGTCATGCTTTGGTTGGTTTTACGGAATTTAGGAATTCTATATTCTTTCAAAGCAGGTTCGAAGCTTACGAATTCCTCATCTTCATTTCTATCGTACAGGATACGGATAGTCGTTGCATCTACATATTCTACAACACCATCACCTTCTGCAGCAATCTGAGTACGAGAGTCTTCAACCAATTGTTTTTCAATACCTGTGCCTACGATAGGAGCTTCTGTACGCAACAAAGGAACTGCCTGGCGCATCATGTTCGATCCCATCAATGCACGGTTAGCATCGTCATGTTCCAAGAACGGAATCAAAGAAGCAGCAATAGAAGCGATCTGCTGTGGAGAAACATCCATTAACTCTACTTGGTCAGGAGTAACAACCGGATAATCAGCATCACGGCGGGCTTTTACTTTCTCACGAACAAATTTACCTTCATCATCCAACGGGGCATTACCCTGAGCGATAATCTTATCCTCTTCTTCTTCGGCTGTCAGATATTCAATACCTTCATCAGATATATCCACCTTACCATCAGCTACTTTACGATAAGGAGTTGAAATAAAGCCAAGCTCATTAATCTTAGCATACACACACAAAGAAGAAATCAAACCGATATTCGGACCTTCAGGAGTTTCGATCGGACATAAACGACCATAGTGAGTATAATGTACGTCACGAACCTCGAAACCGGCACGCTCACGTGACAAACCACCAGGACCTAACGCTGACAAACGACGCTTGTGAGTGATTTCAGCCAACGGATTAGTCTGATCCATGAACTGAGACAAAGCATTTGTACCAAAGAATGAATTGATAACAGAAGAAATTGTCTTTGCATTAATCAAATCAATCGGTGTAAACACTTCATTGTCACGTACGTTCATACGTTCACGTATAGTACGAGACATACGTGCCAAACCAATCGCAAACTGGTTAGACAACTGCTCGCCTACCGTACGTACACGGCGGTTGCTCAAGTGGTCAATATCATCAACATCCGCTTTAGAATTAATCAACTCAATCAGATACTTGATGATTTCAATAATATCTTGTTTTGTCAATACCTTCACATCCATATCCGTAGTCAGACCCAACTTTTTGTTGATTCTATAGCGGCCTACTTCACCAAGGTCATATCTTTTTTCAGAGAAGAACAGGTTGTTGATAACCTCACGGGCACTGGCATCATCAGCCGGGTCTGCATTACGCAACTGGCGGTAGATATAAAGCACAGCCTCTTTTTCAGAGTTACTCGGGTCTTTCTGAAGAGTATTAAATATAATAGAATAGTCGGATGAATTCGCCTCTTCCTTGTGAACAAGGATATTCTGAACGCCTGAATCAATAATTTCATCGATATGCTCCTCTTCAATTACAGTTTCACGGTCGATGATAACCTCATTACGTTCAATAGAAACTACTTCACCAGTGTCTTCATCTACGAAATCTTCTGTCCATGTTTTCAAAACACGAGCAGCGAGTTTTCTTCCTACGACTTTCTTCAAATTAGTCTTGTTAACTTTAACGTCTTCAGCCAAGTTAAAGATTTCGAGGATATCTTTATCATTTTCAAAGCCTACAGCTCTCAGCAGAGTAGTAACAGGCAATTTCTTTTTACGGTCGATATACGCATACATCACATTATTGATGTCTGTTGCGAATTCGATCCATGAACCTTTGAACGGGATAATACGGGCAGAATACAATTTCGTACCGTTAGCATGTACGCTCTGACCAAAGAATACCCCCGGAGAACGATGCAACTGAGAAACGACTACACGTTCTGCACCATTAATTACAAAAGTTCCTTTCGGAGTCATATACGGAATAGGACCCAGATAAACATCCTGAATGACTGTGTCAAAATCTTCATGATCAGGATCAGTACAATACAGCTTCAATTTCGCCTTCAAGGGCACGCTGTATGTGAGGCCACGCTCCAGACACTCGTCTATTGAATAGTGAGGCGGGTCAATGTAATAGTCCAAGAATTCAAGGACAAAGTTATTACGAGTGTCAGCGATAGGGAAGTTTTCAGCAAATACCTTGTACAGCCCGTCATTCTTACGTTTTTCGGGCGGGGTATCCAACTGTAAAAAGTCTTGGAATGACTTCAATTGCACTTCCAAGAAATCCGGATACTTCATCGGATTCTTAATGGAAGCAAAATTAACTCTTTGATTTTCAGTATTTGAAGACATTTGTTAATATTTTGTAGAACTTAATAATAATATAGACACAAAAAGGTTAAGAATCCTCTACCAGAGGATTCCTAACCGTATTACCTGATACTCAGGCTAATATTATTTAAGCTCAACTTCAGCTCCAGCTTCTTCCAAAGTTTTCTTCAGTGATTCAGCTTCGTCTTTAGCCAAGCCTTCTTTTACTGTGCTAGGAGCACCGTCTACCATGTCTTTAGCTTCTTTCAAGCCAAGACCACATGCTTCTTTAACGGCTTTAACAACCTGCAATTTTGCAGCACCAGCGCTCTTCAAAACTACATCAAAAGATGTTTTTTCTTCAGCAGCAGCTGCACCAGCAGCAGGACCAGCAGCAACAGCTACAGCTGCAGCAGCAGGTTCAATACCGTATTCTTCTTTAAGGATAGTTGCAAGTTCATTAACTTCTTTTACTGTCAAGTTAACTAATTGTTCTGCAAAAGCTTTCAAATCTGCCATTTTTGTATGATTTTAATTGTTTGTTACTAATTGATTATAAAATTGATTATTCGGCGCGTTCGCCAGAGTTTTAAGTACTCCATGAATGGTGTTACCACCTGATTGAAGAGCTGAAATAACATTCTTCGCCGGTGATTGCAACAATGCAATAATGTCAGCGATAACCTCATTCTTACTCTTGATATTGCAGAGAGCATCCAGTTGATCTGCACCTACATAGAAACCTTCTTCGGCATAAGCTGCCTTCAATGCAGGAATGTCCTCTTTGTATTCTTTCAACAACTTTGCAGGAGCGTTAGCTACTTCGCTAAACATTACAGAAGTTGTACCTTTCAAAGAATTGAACAACGGAGAGAAATCAACATCTTCCATGCTCATCAGAGCTTTGTGAAGCAAAGAATTCTTCACAACAACCAGCTTAATACCGGCTTTGAAACATTTTCTTCTCAGTTCACTTGTCTTAGCTGCGTCCATAGCAGTTGTGTCAACCAAGTAAAAATGTCCGTATTGCTTAACGGTTTCAGCCAACTGACCAATAATAACGCCTTTATCTTCCTTTCTCATGATTCCTCCTTATTATTAGTTTTCTTCTACAGTTTTGGGATCAATCTTGACACCCTTACTCATAGTACTTGAAAGATAAATACTCTTAATATAGGTACCCTTAGCTGAGCTTGGTTTCAATTTGATGATAGTAGCGATAAATTCTTTCGCATTATCACGAATCTGATCTGCAGTGAAAGACACCTTACCAATTGAAGTATGAACAATACCGCTCTTATCAACCTTAAAGTCAATCTTACCTTGCTTAACTTCCTTAACAGCCTTAGCTACATCCATAGTTACAGTACCACTCTTAGGATTCGGCATTAATCCACGAGGACCAAGAACACGACCTAAAGCACCGATCTTACCCATGATAGACGGCATTGTAATGATTACATCAATATCAGTCCATCCACCTTTGATCTTTTCAATATATTCATCAAGACCAACATAGTCAGCGCCAGCTTCTTTTGCAGCAGCTTCAGCATCAGGTGTACACAGAACCAAAACACGTACTTGCTTACCTGTTCCGTGAGGCAGCGAAACTACACCACGAACCATCTGGTTAGCTTTACGAGGGTCTACACCTAAACGTACGTCAATATCTAATGAAGCATCAAATTTAGAAAAAGTAATATCTTTAACTAACTGTGCAGCTTCTTTCAGTGAGTATGCTTTCCCTGCTTCAATTTTTTCTGCAGCCAACTTTTGATTTTTTGTCAGTTTACCCATTATAATTGAAGTTTATTAGTTATTACCCGGGAATTCCCTTTTACAGCGATACCCATACTTCTAGCTGTACCAGCTACCATAGTCATAGCAGACTCGATAGTGAAGCAGTTCAAGTCAACCATTTTGTCCTGAGCAATCGTACGAACTTGTTCCCATGTAATTTCGGCAACTTTCTTACGATTAGGCTCAGCAGAACCACTCTTAATCTTAGCCAATTCAAGCAATTGAATAGCTACGGGAGGAGTCTTGATAACAAAATCAAAAGACTTATCTGCGTAGTAGGTAATGATTACAGGTAAAATTTTACCTGCTTTGTCCTGGGTTCTGGCATTGAATTGCTTGCAAAATTCCATGATATTAATACTTAGAACCCAAAGCAGGTCCAACGGGAGGTGATGGATTTGCAGCGCCTCCTTTAATCTGTAATTTGATTAGTCCAGCAACTTCTTTAGCCATTTCTTTAGTAAATTTTTATATAAACATTTAACGAACAGAACTCTTGCACGTAACAAAATGCATCATTCTTTTCCACATCCGTAAAGCCTAATTCAAGCGGTGTTTTACGCCCAAATATTTTGACCATTACTTTCAGTTTACGTTTTTCCGCACTCACTTCTTCAATGACACCACTGAATCCGCTAAACGGTCCAACTGAAACTTTCACTGTTTCTCCTACAGCATAAGGGATATTCAAATCTTCCCCGATCTCTTGAAGTTCATCTACCGTTCCCAGTATACGATTCACTTCCGATTGTCTCAGAGGCACAGGATGATCCTGTCCTCCCAGAAAGCCTATTACGTTTGTGATGTTTCTCAACTGGTGAGCAACTTCACCAACCAAAGCAGCTTCCACCAAAACATAACCAGGAAGATAAGTACGCTCTTTTACGATCTTCTTACCATTACGAACCTGATAAGTCTTTTCGGTCGGAATCAACACCTGAGATACATACTCTCCTAGATCGCTGTGTCTCATTTCAGCTTCAAGGTATTCTTTTACCTTAGTTTCTTTTCCACTTACAGCACGTAGTACGTACCATTTTTTTTCAATCTCAGACATCTTTATACTGTTTTAATGCGGATAGATAACGTCCTCCATTATAAACTGGAAGGCAGATCCATAAGAAAAACAACGAGTGCAATGAGCAGGGAAGCAGTTAAAACAGCCACTGCACTACCAGAAAGTTCTGAACGAGTAGGCCACGAAACTTTATGGGCTAGTTCGTCGTAAGATCCTTACAATAATTCGTTATCGTTTTAAACATATTCTTTTAATTTTAGCACGGGAAGAGAGGCTCGAACTCCCGACACTCGGTTTTGGAGACCGATGCTCTACCAACTGAGCTATTCCCGTGTTTGCGGTTGCAAAGGTAGTAATAATTCTGTTAACTCCAAATGTTTGATAAATATATTTTGCCTGTATTCTTTTAAAGAAGCCCTAATTCATTGAACATAAGTCGGTAAGTTTCTGCTTTTTTTTCGAGCTTCAGCGGATAGGCACGGCTGGATGAGGGCATTCTGTAGAGAGAAGTTGCCTGTCTTCGTATTCAAAACGGGTTTTAGCTCCAACGGGAGGTTCCGATGCGTGCAGTTGCATGCGCAGCGTATCGGTTGCTTTTTGTCCGGTTGTCACGATGGCCTGGCATCTGGGAAGTTGTTTTAACAGCAGTCCGATATCGGTCGGTTCCACTATTTCCAGGAACTTGTCGGAGGCATTGTCCTGCAGGCGGCGTATCGGCTGAGGCTGTATCATACAATGCAATTCCCTTTTCCTGAAGGAAGCTGATAATGCCTTCTTTGTCAAAAGCTTTTTTGTGAGGAAGCAGAAAATGGTCCTTGTTTTCGAAGAAAATCAATCCAAATATGCGCCACATATCGTTTTGCAGATTCGGATAAAAAAGTCCATGCTCCAGCGTTTCTGTTGGGGAGGAAAGCTTCCCAGCATCAGCAATACGGCATTGGAAGGAAGAAATGGTTCAAGGGGGTGATTTTCTACCGGAGGGAGATTCAGAATGTCAGACATGTCGGAGTGAGATTGGTCAGAATGACTCCGGACAGGAGTTCGTGGCCGGTTGTATGGCGATACTCTTCCTGTCCGGAGAAATGGAGTTATGCTTTAGGCTTTGGCTCTTTTTTAGCCAGAAGCACAATGTTTGTAGACATATTCGGTCATCCAGCTTTCAGAATAACCCAATGTATGCTGGTAATGACGGATGTTGGTACAGGTTTTGCGTACGCCATCGTCTTTCCAGTCGGTTTTGGTCAGGATGTCATGGATGGTTTTTTCCGTCATGTTGCGCAGCATTTTCTTCAGTACGCTGGGCATCCGGAATTTCCATTGCATCAGATTGCCGATGACCATCATCAGATCCTGGCTGAATCCCTGGAACATAAACAGATAAGTTTTGACATCGTTTACGTTCTTACAGTTCTTTTTGATGGAGTTGTCTATTTCCTTAAAGAACGAATCTGTCAGTCCATAGATATCAGCCAGCATTTTGCGGCAGCGTGTCTTTTCGGCTATACCTAATTTGTTGTTTTGAGTTGGTATTTTTAATGTACGTTTGAAGACAGCCATGTCAGGCAGGAAGTTGATGTTACTGATACCCAGCTGTGCAGCCATTACCGCCTGGTAATATACACGGATGAGTGTCATGAAGTCTTCCATACCTCCCACACGGACAGTTTCTTCTGTTGCTTCGGCTTGTTTTTTGCTAAACAGTTTAGAGAATATGTTCATAATTGTTTTATTGATAGTTTAATTGTTTGCAAAGATACGAAAAATGTTACCAACACTCGATGTCTTTCTCAATATCTTTCATTTGCTTTTTATGAAATACCGGACTTTTAATACCTTTGCGTTTTTGGGCAGGTAGTCGTCCAGCAGGCGGAACGCATATTTTCCCAACAGGATGATGGCAGTCAGGTTGCAGATAGCCATGAGTGCCATAGTCAGGTCGGCAAGGTTCCATACAATGCGCAGATGGGCCAGTGAACCGAAAAGGACCATTCCTCCCACAAGGATGCGATAGACTGTGATCATCCATTGCTTCTTTGTGATGAACCGGATATTGGCTTCTCCGTAATAATAGTTTCCGAGGATACTGCTATAAGCAAAGAAGAGGATAGCTACTGCGACATAAATACTTCCGATGCTTCCGATTTCATTGTTGAGGGCAGCCTGTGTCAATTGGATTCCGTCCAGGTTTTTATCCAGATGGAGATTGCTGAACAGAATGATGAAGGCGGTACAGGTGCATATGACAAGTGTATCGGTAAAGACTCCCAGAGCCTGTATCAGTCCTTGTTTGGCAGGGTGGGTGACATGGGCTGTTGCGGCGGCATTGGGAGCAGATCCCATACCTGCTTCGTTGCTGAACAGTCCTCGTTTGATTCCTTGCATCAGAGCCGCTCCGACTCCACCGCCGATTGCCTGCTCGAATCCGAAAGCGTTTCCGATGATCAGTTCGAGAACAGCCGGCAATCGGGTGATATTGCTCAGGACAATGTAAAGAGCCAGCAGAATGTATCCTAATGCCATGAGCGGCACCAGGATGCTGTTGATCTTGGCGATGCGGTGTATACCTCCGAAGATGATGATCAGGGTGAGCAGCGTGATTGCCGAACCCATGTATAACGGACGGATCTGGAAGGCACTGTCGAATGCCGCACAAATCGTATTGCTTTGTACGGAATTAAAAGCGAAACCGAATGTAATGGTGATCAGTACTGCGAACAGAATTCCCATCCACCGCTTCTTCAGGCCGGTTTCCATATAGTAAGCAGGACCTCCGATGTAAGAGTGACGACTCTTTCGTTTGAAGAGTTGGGCCAGTGTGGATTCGACGAAAGCACTGCTTGATCCCAGCAAAGCGATGATCCACATCCAGAATACTGCTCCCGGACCACCCATTGTGATGGCTGTTGCTACCCCTGCCAGATTACCGGTTCCGACACGGCTGGCCAGCGATAAAGTAAATGCCTGAAAGGATGAAATATGTTTTTCGTGTCCGTTTATCCTGGCGGTGGAGTCCCCGAGCAGATGAATCATTTCGCCCAGCATACGGAACTGGACAAAGCGTGTCCGTATCGTAAACCAGCAGGCGCAGCCCAGCAGAAGGGCAATAAGTATATAAGTCCAAAGAATGTTGTTAGTTGTATCAATCAGTTGTATAAAATAGTTCTATTTATTGGGTTTCTTTTAATTGAAAATAGAAAGTATGTCCTCTGAATACTTGTTCTACCAGTCAAACCGGATGAAGTCAGCCAACAGTCTGCATAATTCGTGCCGCGGCATCCCCGTAAGCTTCCTGCACTGGTTAAGTGTCAGGGCGCCTTGCTGGTTGAGAAGGGTAAGAAGTTCCTGTTCTCTGGGGCTGTAAGTGACGATAACTTTTTCGTCATTACGGTTGTGCTGCCAGATTTTTAAATGTACGGGGCTGGCCAGAATGTTCTCATCCTTGATGCGGACATAAGCCAGGCCTTGCCTGTTTCGTCGAGAGCGCATATGGGTTTCCGGTCACTTTCTGCGACACGTACTTCAAGCACATCCTTTCCCTCCACCTTATATATATAGTTCTCTAACTTTACGGGAGGCTGGCAATACATCTGGGCGGCTGCATCAATCATGTAGATTTCTTCTTCCGAGCGTACACCGGCTATCTTTCCGTTGTCTTTGACTCCCACCAGCAGTCGCCGCCTTGCGTATTGGCAAAGGCGGACAGGCTTTTGGCGATTTTCCGTGCGTCCGATATAGCAAACTTGAAGTCTTGGCAGACATGTTCACCTTCACTGATAAGTTTCTGTATGTAGTTTGTTTCTGTTACAGTTTTCATGATGGGTCCGTACGGAGATAATATTGACCGGGCTGAAGGTCAGTCACAATGTTTGTGAGTCATGATGTCCAGCACCAGTTTGTCTGTTTCGTTCATACCCTGCGAGCCGATTTTGGTCAGGTTGCGGATACTGAGGTCTACATTGTCTTCAATGATTCCTTCTACGGAAGTTACACATTTGTTTTCCATAGCAAGGATGGCTGAAAGAACCGCAGTAGAAACCCCGCTGGTAAGCTTGAGTGCGCAGCTGGGTTTTGCACCGTCGCAGATCATTCCCGTCAGGTTGGCAATCATATTCTGTACTGCGAAGGATACCTGCTGATAGTTTCCTCCCATCAGGTATGTGATTCCGCAACTGCTTCCGGTAGCAGCAACGACGCATCCGCAAAGAGCAGAAAGACGTCCGAGACTCTGCTTGATATAGATTGCAGTCAGGTGACTGAGGATCAGTGCGCGGGTTAATTCTTCCTCTGATTTATGGTTGTCTTCTGCATAAACCACTACAGGAAGTGTGGCTGCAATACCCTGATTGCCGCTTCCGGAATTACTCATTACAGGAATCATCGCTCCGGCCATACGGGCATCACAGGCAGCGGAAGTGTATGAAAGGATATGTGTGAATGTATTGCTTCCCATAATCAGCCGTTCACTGTCGCTGCTGCATAAGGTTTTACCCAGTTCGTGTCCGTAGTTTCCTTTAAAGGAACGTTCGGCAGCCTGTTTGTTCAGGCGTCTGGCTTCCAGAATAAACTGGAGCTCTTCGATGGGAGATGTCGTAGCAAAGTCGTAGACTTTCTTCAGATTAAGTTCTACGGATTCCTCTTCTGTTTCACCGGAGGTTCCGCTTCGCTTGTCCATCAGTACACTGTCATTTTTACTCAGGTATACAAAGTTTGTATGCCCTCCGCTGATGATGGCAGTTGCTTTTTCTTCGCCGGCCATGCAGGTTACTTCAATGTAGAGCTTTTCTTCGATGTTCTCTTTCAGACTGATCTGATGGCTTGTGCTTCAATCATTTTTTTACCGGCTTCAACGGCTTCCGGCGTGCTGTCTTTCAGCACTTCCAGCTGGTATTCCGATTTTCCGATCAGTGCTCCCAGGGCAACGGCAATGGGGAGTCCGATCATGTCCGTTCCGGGAATACCTACACCCATGGCATTTTTCAGAATATTGGCGCTGAGCAGCACCTGTATCTTTTGTGGACGCTGGTTTAGTGTCTCTGCAGCCTTGGCTACGCAAAGAGCTACGGCAATAGGCTCAGTACAGCCTATTGCCGGAACTACTTCCCGATTGATCAAGGCGATTATGCGTTCTCTCTCAGACTTGTCAATCATGATTATCTTTTATTTTTTATAATTTTTCAGACCTGTTTCAAGGAAGTTGATATATTTCTGAATGTCTTCGTCGTATGAATATGACTGGTTGAGCGGCATTCCTTCGTTGTCAATCAGAACATAGAACGGCTGTGCGTTGGCTCCGAATTTAGAGCGTTGCAGGTAGCTCCATTTGTCTCCGACAGTACGCAGGGTGCTGTTCTTTGCCATTTTTCCGTGATCTTGATCGGTTCCGCAAGTTTGGTCTTGTCATCAACAAACAGGGTAATCAGTACGTAATCCTCATTCAGCAGTTTGCTTACTTTAGGATCTGTCCATACTGCCAGTTCCATCTTTCGGCAGTTTACACATCCATATCCGGTGAAGTCAATCATTACAGGCTTTCCTTGCTGACGTGCGTATTCCATACCAGCTTCAAAGTCATTGAATTTAGCATGTACCTCATTCTTGTAGAGATTGAAATCCTGTGTCTGCATAGGAGGTGCAAAAGCACTGACTGCTTTCAGAGGTGCTCCCCATAATCCCGGGATCATGTAAACGGCAAATGCCAGTGAAATCAGTGCCATAAAGAAGCGGGGCACACTGACTTTGGTATCGTCGTCATCGTGCGGGAACTTGATTTTTCCCAGCAGGTACATACCCAGCAGGGCAAAAATGACAATCCAGAGTGCCAGGAAGGTCTCGCGGTCCAGAATACGCCATCCGTATGCAAGATCGGCAACTGACAGGAATTTTAAGGCAAAAGCAAGTTCCAGGAATCCCAGTGTAACTTTGATTACGTTCATCCATCCTCCGGATTTAGGCATAGATTTCAGCCATGACGGGAAGAGGGCAAACAAGGTGAAAGGCAGGGCAAGTGCGATAGCAAATCCTAACATACCGATAGCCGGAGCAACAACACTGCCGGTGGTTGATACTTCAACGAGCAGGAATCCGATGATCGGTCCGGTGCAAGAGAAAGAGACCAGCGACAGGGTGAATGCCATCAGGAAGATGCTGAGCAATCCTGTAGTCTGTTCAGCCTTGCTGTCTACGGCGTTACTCCACTTGGAAGGCAGGGTAATTTCGAATGCACCGAAGAAGGATGCTGCGAATACGATCAGCATCAGACAGAACAGAATATTGAAAATAGCGTTAGTGGACAGGGCGTTAAGTGCGCTTGCTCCGAAAATCAGAGTGATAGCCAGTCCCAATGTTAAATAGATCACAACGATGGAAGCACCGTATGTCCAGGCATCACGGATTCCTTTCTTCTTATCTTTCGTACGTTTCAGGAAGAAGCTGACAGTCATAGGGATGATAGGCCATACACAAGGAGTGAACAGGCTAAGAGTCCGCCGACAAGTCCGGTAAAGAAGATATAAATCCATGAGTGAGATTCTTCTCCAACCTGTTCTCCGAAGTTGTTCAGCTCGTTGATGACGGGTTTCCAGTAGTCTGTAGTCTGTACTTTCATAGCCGGAGTCAGAGGAATCAGAGCTACGCTTTGTGCCGTATCGCCTGATGCTGCTTCGTTGGCAGCATTTCCTTGCGCTTCAGCAGGAGCAGCAGCCTGTTTGCCGGAAGCAGTTCCGGTAAAGGTGAAATCAACGCTGGTCGGCGGAAGGCAATTTTCATCATTGCAGGCTCCGTATTCCAGGTAACCGGTCAGCTTGTAGGCACCGCCAGTCAGTTTGATTTTCTGAACAAACTGAGCTTTACTTTCAAAGAAACGTACCTGCATGCCAAAGATCGGGTCCATTTTTTCGATTTGTTTGCCTCGCGGAGTCAGTTTGCCTATCAGTTCTGCACCTTCAATCTTATCAACATTGAATGTGGCAGAGATAGGTCCTCCTTCTGGAAGGTCAGTAGAGTAGACATGCCATCCTTTGTCAACGGTGCCGGTAAAAATGATTTCGGCTTCGTTGTCTGAAAGTGCATTCCATTCCGTTTTAAACTTGACCGGATCTTGAATCTGTGCAAAGGCCGGCAAGCATAACAGGGCCATAAACAGCCAACTGAGTACATGTTTTTTAGTCATTGCTACTTGTTACTATGTTATACAATCGGTTATTACTTGGAAAAGTGTTGCAAAGATATCAAATTTTGGCTAATTCTCTATATAGGACAAGTAGTTTTGGCTATCGGAAGGCTCTGTCTAAAGGGTATATGAGGACAGAAAAGACATGCGGACCGGTCCTCCCTTTGCTTTTCCGTATGGGAGCAAAGGGAGGACCGGTCCGTCTTTGTTGGATATGGTGTAAAATGGGCTGGATAAAAAACAGTGCAGTCGTTTGTCAGAAAGGACAGTCCCGGATACCTTCCTGGGTCATTTCGGCTTTTATCCGTTTCAGTGCTGTCCGTAATCTTTTGGCCATCGTGCTTTTATTGAGATGAAGTTCCGCAGAGATTTGCATGTAAGTCATTTCCATATAAATGCATTTTGATAATTTGTTTGATTTGCGGAGGTTCTTTCTCCAGGATGCTCATCAGGACATATAAGATTCTTTCTTTTTCTTTCTCTTCTTTTATAGTGTCGGACCAGGTGTCTCCTATATTCAGATCCGTAAGTTCCTGGGTAATGAATTCATGCTTTTTCTTGCGGTAAAAGCTGTAAACGTAGTTTTGTACGATGCGGTAGATCCAGGCCTGTATATGTCCGTTGCTGTAATATCCTTGACGGAGTTTTATTAAAATCCTACTGTAGATGTCCTGGCATAAGTCTTCAACATCTTCTTTGTTGCAGACCAGTGAACGTACGTTTTGTCGTATTTGTGGCATATGTCTTTGCAGGAGAATGTTTAATAGGTTTTCTTCTGAATTTGACTGATAAAGATTGAGTAACTCTTCGTCAGAAGTTTTTTTTGAGTTTTTTCATAATTGAAATCAGGTATATTGCTGTGTTCTTTGTCAGAGACAGCAAGGTTTTCTTAACATTCTCGAGGGAGATGCTAAATGTAAATTGATTATAAATTTGTTTTGGATCGTAATGAAAGGGGGATTTTTAGGTTGAGTTCATTGCTTTTAGGTTAAAGGTTAACATTGCTCGTTTTTCTTTTGGTTTTATAAATTTATAATAAAAACGCGAAAGTTGTATAAAGGGGAAAGGTATCTCCTCTTTTTTTGAAGAAATAATTGTTTTCAGCCTTCTTTTCTTATGGAATGACTATAAATCCGGCTTTTGTCGCCGTAACAAGGAAGGGCGATTGCCTGGTTCTAAAAATGGGTTGAAAAAGAAATATCAAAAAAATATTCCCGAAAATTTGTAGATTCCAAAATAATGCGTACCTTTGCATCGCCTTTGAGAAACAAGACACTCTCAAAAAGAGTTTTGGAGAGGTGGCAGAGTGGTCGATTGCGGCGGTCTTGAAAACCGTTGTGCTGCGAGGCACCCGGGGTTCGAATCCCTGTCTCTCCGCGAAGAGAATGTAAGTTTCGTAAAGTCAAGGCTTTACGGAACTTTTTTATTGGTCAGCACAGGTGTTTCCCTTTATATTTAGTCTTTTCTGAAAGCGACCGCACGATGTCTTCGCATTGACAGGTCAATGCAAAAAAAACGACCGCACGATTGAGCCGCAACGACCGCACGATTTTTTTTGGGTGTTCATAGTATGATTTTTGTTCAGCTTGAGGGGAGGGGATGATAAACAACAGGTGTATAAAGTTTGTTTGAGGTATATATCTTATCAGATTTATAAGATATTATTTGTACTTTTTAAAAACTTTTTGCTATATTTGCATAAAACATAACACGGATGGGATATCGTACTGTTGCTAAATTTGGAGTTCTTCTATCTGTTATACTTTTTTTGTATAGGAGTAGGATTGTATGGCTTTGCCCGGATGAATGCAGCCGATAAGGACAAAGACATTGATTTAGTGTCGTGGGTGCCTGACGATTGTATCGGCGTAATGGAGACCGATAACATTGATTTCTTTATGAATGCTTTTTCACGGATGGCTTACGCTGCCCAGCTGGATACGCTTCATCGGGTGGGACTGATCAAGACCATTCTCAATGATATTATACCTTATATTTCTTCCAGTGACCACGGAATTTCCAATGAGGTCAATCAGATGATGGTCAGTTTTCATGCCCCTTCGGGCAGTTCCCGTGACCTGGTCGCTTATTTCCGTTTGGGAAAACCGGAGCGGAAAAAGTTATTGAAAGCTATCCGTGAGCATCGGGGCAAGGAATTTATACCCAGGGAAGAAGGTTATCGCGGACGGACTATAGAGATCTTTCCGATAGATTCATCTGATTTTCTTTCTGTATATAGTGGAGACGGGTTCCTGGCTATCAGTTATCAGAAACGTTTGATCGAACGGGTGATTGATGCGGAGAAAGATGGAACGTCGTTGAAAGAAGATGTGGTATTTGCCTCGGTCCGCCAGCCTAAATCGGCCAATTTCCTGACCTTATACGCGCATTCATCTTCCATCCCGGCGATTGACGGTGGTGAAAAAGAGTGTTGGAGTGAGTTTGATATCCACATGAACAGCGAAGTCTTTTATTTGAGTGGCGTGATGCATGCTTCGGATGTATGTATGCAGCGGGCAGTAGATCATCTGCGTGCCATTCCTTCTATTTCGGGCGACAGTCTGCTGGTACTTTCCGGTCAGGCTAAGGTTGATTCGTGTATCTCTAAGCGAGTGGCATCTTCCCGGACTTCATTGTTTGATGAATGTGTTTCCAATTTGTCCCGGGATGCTTCTTATATTATGGTGGCCGATATGGATAAAATTGCTCAAAAACCTGAATATTACTATTCCTACTTACCCTCGTTCCTTCAGCGTCATCCGGATCTGTTCCGTCCTTTCATTCTTTCCGTTCAGATTACGGAAGTGGAAGACCGCTTGTCGCATATCTTTGTTTTTACCCTATAAAAGAATAACTTTTAGCGAATAAATTATGAAACACTTGTTACTGGATTTTGATTTGTTTGGCATAGTTTTATCTCTCTGTTTTGGATGTACGAATCTTC
>ENA-OQAA01000031-OQAA01000031.1-human-gut-metagenome-genome-assembly--contig:-NODE-31-length-87427-cov-2.957194_pt1 | contig 87427 bp, 108 predicted proteins | sample MGYA00242489_ERZ504515 | MGnify/ENA primary metagenome ERZ504515 (study PRJEB26092, sample SAMD00036237) | human gut metagenome | host: Homo sapiens | study: EMG produced TPA metagenomics assembly of... | reverse complement strand
CAAACGAAGTTCTGATGATGGCATATATGAATGAAGAGGCGTTTGATCATACAGTAAAAAACAGGTCGTATGACATATTACAGTCGAAGCAGGAATGCACAGTGGGTAAAGGGTGAGACGTCCGGACATTTTCAATATGTGAAGTCATTATCTGTCGATTGTGATAAAGATACTTTACTTGCAAAAGTCGATCAAGTCGGCGCTGCCTGCCATACAGGCAACAGATCCTGCTTTTATACAACGATCGTCGGCACTGATTATGATGCAAAAAATCCTCTTCAAGTATTTGAATCCGTATATAATACGATTGTTGACAGAAAGCAGAATCCAAAAGAGGGTTCCTATACAAATTATCTGTTTGAAAAAGGAATTGATAAAATTTTAAAGAAGGTAGGAGAAGAAGCTACAGAAATCGTTATTGCAGCAAAAAACCCGAATCCCGAAGAAATTAAATATGAAATTTCGGACTTCCTTTATCATGCGATGGTACTCATGGTAGAACGGGGAGTTACGTGGGAAGATATTACAAGTGAACTGGCAGACAGATAAGGCGATTACGTCTTTAGAAACCGGTATAGAAAAGAATCTAAAAGCATAAGATGTTGTAAAAACAATGTCTTATGCTTTTTTGTATGGCGAAAAACCTTGCGTTTCCCGAAATTTTAACAATCGCTTTCAATTCTGGAATGTATCTTTAGGTTTCGGCGGTTTATCTGCTTTGGAATGCAATACAAAAAATCAAAAGAAGAGAGACAGAGGGGAAAAAACAGTATGAATGATGCTCAGTTAAGAAGAAGAGAACTTCTTCGACAAACGAAACAGCTCTATGGTGAACGTGAAACTGTTCCTCCGATTCATCCTCGTTATGGCAATTTATGTAAAGAACAAGACGAAGGCGGTGAAGAAGCAGGCGGAAGCTTTTATATGCGGCTTGTAATCTGTATTCTCTGTTTCATCTTCTTTGTATATATGGATCAAATCATGCGGAAGTAGCTAATGTAAACAGTACAAAAATCATAAATGAAATTGAACGGGATGTGGAGCTGGAAGCCGTGAAGGAAGTATGGGAAAATTTTGAATGATAACTATTTATTCAGCTGATTTACCTGAAAATTTATATTAAAACGAAAAGAGTTGTATACAATGCTGACTGCGAAATCATATCTTTTACTTTGGAGTTTTTGTCTAAGAACACCAGCACCGATTGATTCCGATTGACGAAAGATATTTGCTTGAAGTTCTTCCCTAAAATGTATATAATGATGTAGATTGGATGATTCAATCACATAGAAGATGTTTCTGTAATGTTGTATCGTCTTGTATAAATACGAAAAACAACATAAAAAATATCGATTTTTCCCTTTGAAAAGTCCAAAATAGGTTCGTAAGATTTATAAAATATATACAAAAACAGGAAGGAAATATATGAGAAAGCTTGCTTTAGATGATGAAATATTACTAAGTATCGAAAAACCTGCCGGTATATCGGGAATGAAGTAAACTCGATAATGAAAAATAAAAATGAGGTGGATATCCGTTTCGCCATGTGTTTTCCGGATGTTTACGAGATCGGCATGTCGCATCTCGGCATTCAGATTTTGTATGATATGTTTAACAGAAGAGACGATGTTTGGTGTGAACGCGTCTATTCTCCGTGGACAGATCTTGATACAATTATGCGTAAAGAGGGAATTCCGCTTTTTGCATTAGAGTCACAAGATCCGATCAGAGAATTTGACTTTTTAGGAATTACGATCCAATTTGAAATGTGCTATACAAATATTTTGCAGATTTTAGAGTTGAGCCAAATTCCTCTGCATTCATGTGACCGCGCGGAAATGATCCGATTGTGATCGGTGGAGGTCCATGTGTCTATAACCCGGAACCTCTTGCGGAATTTTTCGATTTGTTTTATATCGGAGAAGGCGAAACTGTTTATGATGAACTTTTAGATACATATAAAAAATGTCGGGCAGAGGGAAGTACGAGAACAGAGTTTCTTGAACAGGCGGCCCGCATCGAAGGAATCTATGTGCCGTCATTTTATGATGCCGAATACAACGAGGATGGTACACTTCGATCATTTATACCGAATAATATATGTGCCCCTGCAAGTGTGAAAAAGCAGGTTGTTATGGATGTAACAGATACGGTATATCCGATGAAGCCGGTCGTTCCGTTTATAAAAGCAACTCAAGATCGCGTTGTACTTGAGATTCAAAGGGGATGCACCCGGGGATGCCGTTTTTGCCAGGCGGGAATGATTTATCGTCCACAAGAGGGCGTAATGTAAAACGTCTGAAAGAGTATGCCAAAACGATGTTGACAAATACAGGACATGAAGAAATCTCACTTAGTTCCTTGAGTTCAAGTGATTATTCTGATTTGAAAGAACTTGTAATGTTTTTGATTGATGAATTCAAAGAAAAAGCAATCAATATTTCATTACCGTCTTTGAGAATCGACGCCTTTTCTTTAGATGTAATGAGTAAGGTTCAGGATATCAGAAAAAGCAGCCTTACATTTGCGCCCGAAGCCGGATCACAGAGAATGAGAAATGTAATCAATAAAGGACTTACCGAAGAAGATATTATGGGTGGCGCAAGTCAGGCTTTTGAAGGAGGATGGACAAAAGTAAAACTGTATTTCATGCTCGGACTTCCTACGGAAACCGAAGAAGATATGAAGGAGATCGCCCATTTATGTGAAAAGGTTGCCCGCAAATATTATGAAATCCCGAAAGATCAAAGAAACGGAAAATGTCAGATTACTGCAAGTTCCTCATTTTTTGTTCCGAAACCGTTTACTCCGTTTCAGTGGGCGCCAATGTGTACCGCTGAAGAATATACGAGACGTGCTCACCTTGTCAATGATGAATTTAAAGCGCAGTTAAATCGGAAAAGCTTAAAATATAATTGGCATGATGCAAATGTAACTGTTTTGGAAGGTATTATGGCAAGAGGTGACAGAAGAATCGGAAAAGTGATTGAAGAAGCTTACAGACTCGGATGCTTATTTGACTCATGGACCGAAAGTTTTCGAGATGATTTATGGGAGAAAGCTTTTTTGAACACGGGAATCGAAAAAGAGTTTTATACGCTTCGTACAAGAGATAAAAACGAACTTTTCCCATGGGATTTTATCGATACCGGGGTCAGTCGAAAATTTCTCAGAAAGGAATGGGAACGGGCAATGAATGCTGAGGTGACACCGAATTGTCGGGAACACTGTTCAGGATGCGGCGCATCAAAATTCGGAGGAGGTGTCTGTTATGAAGGCAAGAATTAAATTCAGAAAATACGGAGCGCTTCGTTTTATCGGACATCTTGATGTAATGCGCTTCTTCCAAAAAGTAATGCGCAGGGCTGAAATACCGATCGCCTTTACAGGAGGGTACAGTCCGCATATGATCATGTCGTTTGCGAGTCCTCTTGGAATCGGTCTCACAAGTGACGGGGAATATTTTGATATTGAACTGACTGAAGCGATCGACAGTAAAACGGCTGTAAAACGTATGAATGAAGTCAGTATAGAAGGAATTGAAATAATTAGTTTCAGAAAAATTCCGGATGATAAAAAACAGACGGGAATGACGATCCTTGCAGGGGCAGATTATCTCGTCTCTGTCAGAAAAGGAGCACTGCCTTCTGACTGGAAAGAACAGTTTTCCAAGTTTATGTCTCAACCGGAAATTCAAGTTATCAAACAGACGAAAAGAAGCGAGAGAATGGTTGACATACGTGCCCTTATCGATTCATGGGAGATTCGTGATGAACAGATCTATCTTCTTCTTGCAGCGGGAAGTTCGGAAAATTTAAAACCGGATCTTGTGATGGAAACATTTTTAAAATATGCAAATATTTCAGATGATGTACGATTTTTTTATCATCGCCTTGAGATGTATGCAGATGAAAGCGGCAACGGAGAAAGGAAGCTCATTCCTCTTGAAAATCTCGGAGAAGAAATCTGTATGAATTCAAAGACAGACCTGTAGTAAATCTGTAATGACATGGGAAGGATTTTGGTTTGAAACGAAAAATACTAATAGAAAAAAGCAAAAATAAAATACGGACATACCTTATTGAAGATGATGATATTGTTGAAATACATACCAGTATCAATGAAGAGCAAGTACCTCCGGGGAAACTAGGGGATATTTACATCGGGAAAGTGCAGAATATTGTCCAAAATATCGGTGCGGCATTTATAGAAATTACAAAAGGAGTAAACTGTTATTTTGATTTGAAAGATGCAGAAAACGCATATTTTACCCATAAATCCGGGAAAAAACCACTTTGTATCGGCGATGAACTTGTCGTACAGATCAGCGGGAAGCGGTAAAAACGAAAGCGCCTACTGTAACTTCTCATTTAAGCTTCACGGGAAGATATGCCGTCTTAACTCATGGAAACACCCGGATCGGCGTATCTTCAAAAATTCCACGGGCGCTTCGGGATGAATTCAAAGACCGCCTGTCACGTATGAAAAATGAACAGTTCGGCATCATTATACGGACAAATGCAAAAGGCGTACCGTTTCAGGAGGTCGAAGACGAAATTGAACGTCTGAAAGAAGAATATAAAAAGTTGTTAAATACAGCATTGTCAAGAGTTGCTTTTTCACGTTTGAAATCGGCTCCTCCGACGTATATATCAGACTTAAAAAACGTATACATGGAAGGAATGGAAGAAATCGTCATAGAAGGAAAAGACTTGTATACGGAAATACAAGAATACTTTCTTACAGAATTTCCTGAAAAAGTAAAACTTCTCAGACTTTATGAGAATCCTGATTTTCCACTTTGCAAATTGTATTCTACAGAAACCGCATTGGAAAAGGCGTTGAAAGAGTTTGTATGGTTGAAAAACGGCGGATATCTTATTATCCAGCCAACGGAAGCTTTGACAGTCATTGACGTAAATTCCGGGAAGATGGCAGTAAAATCGAAAAACAGCGCCGGAGCGATGAAAGTAAACATGGAGGCTGCTCAAGAAGCGGCGAAGCAGATTCGTCTGCGTAATCTGTCAGGAATCATTATTGTAGATTTTGTAAATCTTGAATCAAAAGAAGATACCGGGATATTATTAAAAGAATTCCGAAACTTTTTGTCGAAAGATCCGATTCCGACTACTTTGGTTGACATGACGATGCTCGGACTTGTAGAAATCACAAGAAAAAAAGTAAGAAAACCGCTTTATGAACAGGAAAATTATTTACAAGCAGAGATCGAGGCGTTATAATATTTTACCGAAAGCGCGCTGAAAATTGCGCTTACAAAAATTTTTCTCATTATTCATGAGAAGAGAAATGGATCGATAAATAAAAGCAGCGAAAAAGCGCTGCGTGAGTTCTACATTTGGAGGAAAGAAGATTGAAAAAAGTAGTAAAATTCGGGGGAAGTTCTCTGGCAAATGCAGATCAGTTCAAAAAGGTCGGAGCGATCATTACAGCAGATGATACAAGACGGTATGTTGTTCCGTCTGCGCCGGGAAAACGATTTCCAAAGATACAAAAGTAACAGATATGCTCTATGCCTGTTATGAAAGTGCAGCCAACGGAGAAGATTTTCAGAACAGCTTGATAATATTCACGCAAGATATCAGGAGATTATTGATGGATTGAATCTCGATTTTTCTCTTGATCTTGATTTTGTACAAATTAAAGAAAATTTCAGTAACAAGGCGGGAGCTGACTATGCCGCTTCCAGAGGAGAATGTTTAAACGGAAAGATCATGGCTGCTTACCTCGGCTTTGAGTTTGTGGATGCTGCCGAAGTTGTCCGTTTTAATGATGACGGTTCTTTCAATGATGAAGTTACGAATACTCTTTTATCCGAGCGGCTTCAGGATTGTAAAACAGCTGTAATTCCGGGATTTTACGGAGCAAAAAAAGATGGAACGATCGTAACTTTTTCAAGAGGCGGATCAGATATTACGGGATCTCTTGTAGCTTTGGCAGTACAGGCGGATCTGTATGAAAACTGGACGGATGTTTCCGGATTTTTGATCGCGGATCCCCGCATTGTAAAAAATCCGAAATCAATCGAAACAATTACTTATAAAGAACTTCGTGAACTTTCATATATGGGAGCGAGCGTGCTCCACGAGGATGCGATCTTTCCTGTAAGAAAAGCGGGGATTCCGATCAATATCCGGAACACAAATGCACCGCAGGATAAAGGAACATTAATTGTTGAAGGAACATGTCGTCAGCCGAAATATACGATTACCGGAATTGCAGGAACAGATGGATTTGTAGCAATCACAGTCGAAAAAGCAATGATGAATTCGGAAGTCGGATTTTGTCGGAAAGTTCTGCAGGTATTTGAAGATAACGGAGTTTCTATCGAACATATGCCATCGGGTATTGATACAATGTCGATTTTCGTAAACAAAGATGTCTTTGAGGAAAAAGAACAGAAAATCTTAGCGGATATCCATAAAGCGGTAAATCCGGATCATATCGAACTGGAGTCTAATCTTGCGCTTATTGCCGTAGTAGGACGCGGTATGAAATCAACAAGAGGAACTGCCGGCCGCATTTTCTCCGCACTTGCCCACGCACATATCAATGTCAAAATGATCGATCAGGGATCAAGTGAATTGAATATCATTATCGGAGTCAGACATGATGATTTTAAAAATGCGATCCGTGCGTTATATGAAATTTTTGTCCTTACCCAGATATAAAAATCTATATCCGTTTGTTTTTATTGGATTACCATTATAGGAAGAATATATCAAGAAAAATTTGTTAAAAAACCGCATAAGATCTATACTCAATAAACGCATCATTTGATGCGTTTATGTGTGGAAAGGGAAATATACAATGAATATCTTATTCTTTTTAAAACCAAAAAGCGAAGTGGCTTATGTTCACGACTATGGCACTTTAAGACAGGTTCTTGAGACAATGGAGTATCATAAATATGCATCTATCCCAATGCTGAATAAATCGGGCGAATATGTCGGAACAATTACGGAAGGAGATCTTCTTTGGGGAATCAAAAGATATACGAATCTGAATTTGAAAGAGGCGAAAAATATATTTATACAAGATTTTCCACGAAAAGTAGATTATGTAGCCGTATCAATTAATTCAGATATGGAAGATCTTCTGCAAAAAGCAATGAATCAGAATTTTGTTCCTGTCGTAGACGACCAGAAGAAATTTATCGGAATTGTTACAAGAAAGAGTATTATGGAATATTGTTACGAAAAATTAAAAAATTTACCGGAAGACTATTGACTTGTTCCAGAATGATATGTTATATTCTAACAGTATGCCGCACAATGAGGTTCAAGTTCTGTAAAACAGACACCGTAATTGGCGAGTAATGATAATAGGAGGTGCTATATGTACGCGATTATAGCAACAGGTGGTAAACAGTACAAAGTAGCTGAAGGCGATATCATTAAAGTAGAAAACTTGGTGTTGAGGCCGGAGAAACTTATACATTCGACCAGGTGCTCGCAGTAAACAGCGATAAGCTTGTCGTAGGTAATCCTACAGTAGAAGGAGCTACAGTTACAGCATCCGTAATCGGTGACGGAAAAGCGAAAAAAGTTGTTGTTTACAAGTATAAGAGAAAAACAGGATACCACAAGAAAAACGGACATAGACAGCAGTATACAGCTGTTAAGATCGACAAGATCAACGCATAATAACTTTTGTTATGATTGAGGTAACCGTTTATAAGACCATGCGGCATGAATATGCAGGGTTTGATATGTCCGGACATGCTGGATATGACGATATCGGAAAAGATATCGTATGCGCAGCGGTTTCGGTACTTGTCATTAATACACTGAATTCAATCGAGCGTTTTACGGATGATAAGACAAGTTGTGTTTCTGATGAAAACAGCGGAACTGTTGAATTTCGTTTCAAAGATCATCCATCGCATGACGCCGCACTATTGCTGGATTCCATGATTCTTGGTCTGGAAGATATAGAAGACAGTGAAGAGTATGAATCATACATTGACATTATTTTCAAGGAGGTGTAAGTACCATGATGAAAATGAATCTTCAGTTTTTTGCTCATAAAAAAGGAGTAGGTTCTACAAAGAACGGACGTGATTCCGAGTCTAAGAGACTGGGCGCCAAAAGAGCAGACGGACAGTTTGTAAAAGCTGGAAACATCCTTTACAGACAGCGTGGAACTAAGATCCATCCGGGTCTGAACGTAGGACGCGGAGGAGATGACACTTTGTTCGCTCTCGTAGACGGTGTAGTAAGATATGAAAGAAAAGGAAGAGATAAGAAACAGGTTTCTATCTATCCGGTAGCTGAATAATCGGACTTGACGAAAAGTCTTGCCGGAACTTTTCACTCGTATAACAGGCAGTATAAGCCCCAGACTTTTTGTCTGGGGCTTTTGTTTCTATACATGAGATAAACTTTTAATGAAGTTTTTCGGTAACAATTATCATTTGATTCTTCCTGATATACAAAGCAGGAAAGATAAAGGAGAAATTATGTTTGCAGACAGAGCGAAAATATATATCCGTTCCGGCAAGGGCGGAGACGGACATTGCAGTTTCAGAAGAGAACTCTATGTACCGAACGGCGGACCCGACGGCGGAGACGGAGGACGCGGAGGAGATTTAATCTTTGCAATCGATGAAGGATTAAATACGCTTGTAGATTACCGCCATAAACGAAAATATGCGGCAGGAGACGGAGAACCGGGCGGAAAACGGCGATGCCACGGAAAGACGGGAAAGATCTTATCCTTTATGTTCCGGAGGGAACAGTGATCAAAGAAGCTGTGACAGGGAAAGTTATTGCCGATATGTCCGGCGATAACCGCAGACAGATTGTATTAAAAGGCGGAAAAGGAGGACTTGGAAACCAACATTTCGCCACATCGACAATGCAGGTTCCGAAATATGCACAGCCGGGACAACCTGCAAGGGAATTGGAAGTAAAACTTGAATTGAAAGTAATCGCAGATGTGGGACTGATCGGATTCCCGAATGTAGGAAAGTCTACTTACTTTCCCGTGTGACAAACGCGGAACCCAAAATTGCCAATTACCATTTTACAACATTAAGTCCGAATCTGGGTGTAGTAGATCTTGAAGGTGCAAAAGGTTTTGTGATGGCAGACATTCCGGGACTGATCGAAGGAGCGTCTGAAGGCGTCGGATTAGGTCATGAGTTTTTACGTCACATCGAAAGAACAAAATTGATGATCCATGTTGTTGATGCCGCAGGCACAGAAGGCAGAGATCCGATTGATGACATTTATAAGATTAATGCGGAATTGGAAGCGTATAATCCCGAAATCGCAAAACGTCCTCAAGTGATCGCCGCAAATAAGACTGATCTTATTTTTGAGGCTGATGAAGATCCTACAGAACGTTTGAAAAAGGAATTTGAGCCGAAGGGCATCAAAGTTTTTCCTATTTCGGGAGTTACGGGAAAAGGTATCTCCGAACTGCTTTATTATGTCAGCGCTCAGTTAGAAACGATGGATCGCAAGACTGTTGTTTTTGAGCAGGAATATTTCCCTGAAGACGAACTTATCTACGAGGAACTTCCGTATACTGTAGAACTGGAAGACGGTATGTATATAGTCGAAGGTCCCAAAATCGAAAAAATGCTTGGATATACAAATCTTGATTCTGAAAAAGGATTTGCTTTCTTCCAGAAGTTTTTGAAAGAAACGGGAATCCTTGATGAGTTAGAAGCAAAAGGAATACAAGAAGGTGATACGGTGAAAATGTATGGTCTTCAATTTGATTATTACAAATGATTTTTTTTAAACAAGAGTGTTCACGAAAAAAATATTCTTAAAAGGAAGGAGATAAATATGACTACAAAACAAAGAGCTTATCTGAAAAGTCTCGCGATGAAAATCGAACCTATTTTTCAGATTGGAAAATCAAGTATGAGTCCGGGACTGACAGAGGCTGTTTCAGAAGCTTTAGAAGCGCGTGAACTCATTAAGATCAGCGTGCTTAATAACTGCGGGGATGATCCGAGAGAATTGGCTGAGATCATCGCAGGAAGAACACGTTCTCAAGTTGTACAGGTGATCGGTAAAAAAATCGTTTTATACCGTGAAGGAAAAGATGATAAGAAAAAGATCATCCTGCCATTATGAGAATAGGAGTCATGGGCGGAACATTTGATCCGATTCATATCGGACACTTGCTTCTCGCAGAGTTTGCTTATGAAGATTTTAAGTTAGATGAAATCTGGTTTCTTCCGAATGGAAATCCGCCCCACAAGAAAACGGACGAAAGTAAAAAAGCTCTTGCACATCGAATTAAAATGATCGAACTTGCGATCAGTGATATGCCTCATTTTAAAATAGATCTTTCCGAAGCCGAAACAGATGTACATTCGTATACTTACAGTACTATGCAGAAATTTAATCGCATGTATCCCGAATGTGAATTCTATTTTATTTTGGGCGCAGATTCACTCTTTGCAATCGAAGAGTGGAGATATTTTAAGGAGATTTTTCCGACATGTACAATTCTTGCCGCTATGAGAGATGATAAGGATGTTCGTACAATGCAGGAACAGATCTCTTATCTCAAAGAGCGCTATGGCGCAAAAATCGAATTGCTCAGAGCGCCTCTTTTGGAAATCTCATCAACGACTATAAGAAAGCGAGCGGCAATGAGACGCGGCATACGTTATATCGTTCCCGATTCTGTTTCAAATTATATAAAAGAACATGAACTTTATCAAACAAACGAATTCTTATAACGGATATATCTGTATCCCTCCTCAATCGAATACAGATAAGCAGTACGCATAATAAGAAGGGGTAGGAATAAAAATGAAAGAAGAACTGCTTCATATAAAAAAGGAATTATCAAAAAAGTTAAAAAAAGAACGTTTCGAGCATACAGTCGGCGTTATGTATACATCTGCTTCGTTAGCTATGCGTTACGGGGCAAACATCGAAAAGGCAATGACTGCCGGACTGCTTCATGATTGCGGAAAATATTGTTCCGCAAAAGAGCAGTTAAAATTGTGTGAAAAATATAAAATAACGCTGACTGATTTAGAACACTCCATGCCTGCGCTGATCCATGCAAAACTGGGCGCTTATCTGGCTGAAAATGAATATGGCATTAAAGATAGGGAAGTGCTCGATGCTATCACTTATCATACGACCGGAAGACCGGAAATGACAATGTTGGAAAAAATTCTTTATATTGCAGATTATATTGAACCCAATCGGAGGGAAATTCCGGGACTTTCTAAAATTCGACAAATAGTATTTCAAAATATCGATCAGGCAATCTGTTTGTCTTCCGAACGAACTATACGTTATCTGGAAGATAACGGGAATAAAATTGATCCTATGACAATAAAAACTTATGAGTTTTACGGAGGAAAGTTATGACTCAGTCAAAAAAAATGGCACGTATCGCCTATGATGCATTGAATGAAAAAAAAGGTGAAGATATTAAAATCATAGATATTGCAGAAGTATCTACTCTTGGCGATTACTTTGTAATTGCTAACGGAAACAGCTCAAGTCAGGTGACAGCTCTTGTCGACAACGTGGAAGAAGAAATGCATAAAGCAGGATTCTCTCTTCGTCAGAGAGAAGGGCGCGCATCGGGAAGTTGGATACTGCTTGATTTCGGAGATGTGATCATTCACGTGTTTGATAAAGAAAGCAGAGATTTTTATAACATTGAACGTGCATGGAAAGACGGAAAAGAAATCACGGTAAAAGATCTCGATTAATTCAGCAGATTTCTGAAAATCTTAAAATGAAATCCTAAATACGCAGATTTTCTTGACAAGTAAACTTGGTATGATATAATTAAATCAACAAGTAAACTTGGCAAGATGGGAGGTATTATTATGGATAAAGAATCTGTTTTACAAAAAAGAAATCGTGCAGAGCACAGTTCGCTTCTCATCGTTTCAGCCGGGTTTTTGCTTTTGTGCACTTGTGAAGTGTTCGGAATTATTACCGGCAAACTCTGGATCGGACAAAGGGAAATTGTTTTTGGCGGAACACTCTTTTTCATCATGTTTTTAAGTCAGTTTGCTTTGAATTTAAAGTATTATTTGATTGATAAAAAGAAATGGCGGATTGCCGAGGGGATTTTACTGATCTTTTGTATCGGACTTACGATTTTCAGAATTTTGAATCCCGGACACTATCTTATGGAATTTCTTTAAGGTGAATTATGGAAAATGAATTAGTTTTAAAAAATAACTTAAAAGAGGCGCGTGCCAAGAAACAGATTTCACAAAGAGAGCTTGCAGAAATGGTAGGAGTATCCCGCAATACGATCAGCTCGATTGAAACAGGACAGTTTAATCCGACTGCAAAACTGGCGCTGATTATATGTATTGCATTGGATAAAAAATTTGAAGAATTATTTTATTTCTGATTGTTTTCAGATAAGAGTCGATTTCTTTTGGAAACCGGCTCTTTTTGTAACGGTGATAAACAGAAGTCCGGGTGACGGATCCGCAACTTCGATGACCGCTTACAATCCCGGAATGCGCCTTTGAACACTTCCGGTGACGTATTGATACAATTAATCATATAGCAATAATGGAGGTAAAAGATGCTAAGAATCAGTCAGCTAAAGCTCCCTGTGGAGCATACAGAAGCACAATTAAAAAAGAAACTTCTGAAAACAGCTCATATAAAAGAGCAGGATCTGAAGCAGTTTTTTATTAGAAAACGATCTGTTGACGGCCGGAAAAAACCGGAACTTTACTACGTATACACAGTTGATCTTATCGTTGCAAATGAAGAGCATGTAAAAAAAATTTCCAAAGGGAAATTACAAACTGTTCAGGAAAAAAACTATCATATTCCCGAACACGGCGCCAAAAAGCTCCGGAAAAGACCTGTTGTTATAGGAAGTGGACCGGCGGGCCTGTTTTGCGCGTATTTACTTGCCTTTGAAGGATACGAACCTCTTGTGATCGAGCGGGGCGCGCCTGTGAGAGAACGCCAAAAGGTTGTAGAACAATTTTGGAAAGACGGCATATTAAATACTGCCTCAAACGTACAGTTTGGAGAGGGTGGTGCAGGCACTTTTTTCAGACGGGAAATTAAATACTCTTGTCAAAGATAAATTCGGACGAAATCGTTTCGTACTAGAAACATTTGTAAAATTCGGAGCCCCGGAAGAAATTTTATGGGAAAGCAAGCCTCATATAGGAACAGATATTTTAATCGAAGTGGTAGAAAGAATGCGAGAAGAAATTATCCGACTCGGTGGGGAATTCCTTTTTCATTCGCAGGTAACAGATATCCTTCCTAAAGAAAACTGTCTGATCGTAAACGGATGCCATCGGATAGAAACCGACGCTGCTGTCTTTGCCGTCGGACACAGTGCAAGAGATACATTTCAAATGCTTTTTGACCGGAATGTTGCAATGAAATCTAAATCATTTGCCATAGGTGTCCGCGCGGAACACAGACAGGATATGATAGATGAGGCGATGTATGGCAGAAAAGAAAGAGGCCCGCTTGGTGCCGCAGCATATAAACTGACAGCACAGCTTGAAAACGGAAGAGGAGTATACACGTTTTGTATGTGTCCCGGCGGATATGTTGTCAATGCGTCGTCCGAGCAAGGACGTCTAGCCGTTAACGGCATGAGTTATCATGACAGAGCCGGAGAAAATGCAAACAGCGCTGTGATCGTTACCGTAACAAAAGACGATTATGGATCTGATCATCCTCTTGCCGGGATGGAATTTCAAAGACGGCTCGAAAAAAAGGCATGGGAAGAAGGCGGCGGCAATGTTCCGATACAACGATTTGCCGATTTCTGCACAGGGACAATATCAGTAAAGACAGGAAATGTTACTCCGAACATAAAAGGGAAATATGTATTTGGCAATGTGCGCAATATATTTCCTCCGGAACTTGCAGAATCGATTGAATCGGGGATTCGTGCGATGGGGAAAAAGATCAAAGACTTCGATCATGATGACGTCATACTTTCCGGTGTAGAAAGCAGAACATCTTCACCTGTAAAAATATTCAGAAAAGAAGACTTTACTTCTTCTTTTCCCTGGATTTACCCGTGCGGTGAAGGAGCCGGATATGCAGGCGGCATTACTTCTGCGGCTATGGACGGCATGAAAGTTGCGGAAGCGATTATAAAAACCTTCTCTGCTCCCGATAGTGTCTGAATCTTCACAGAATTTTAAGGAACAATCTCTATACACATTTTTTAAATTGTGCTAAAATATATCGTTGTATTGTATCATCGCACTGATTATAAAGTGAGAAAATGGAAAAAATCAATACGATCAAAGAAATGTACAAAGAAGATCGTCCCTATGAAAAATGTGAAAAATTCGGAGCAGAGAATCTGACAGACACAGAACTTCTCGCAATTTTGATACGCACAGGGACAAAAGGGGAAAATTCATTAGAACTTTCACGAAAGCTTCTCTACAAAAACGGCTTTCATAATGGACTGGCAGGGATACACAAATGGTCTCTCGACGAATTGATACAGATTAAGGGGATCGGGAAAGTAAAAGCAATCCAGCTTGTATGTCTGTCAGAACTTTCAAAACGGCTGGCACGTACAAGCACAGTCGGAAAACTTGATTTTTCATCCCCGCGCACGATCGCCGATTATTACATGGAAGATATGCGTCACAGGACGAGAGAAATATTAAAATTAATCTTTTTAAATACACGCTGCAGATTAATAGGGGAGTGTAATGTTTCGGAAGGAACGATAGACAGTGCACTTGTATCTCCGAGGGAATTGTTTATCGAAGCATTCAAAAGAAACGCCTACGGAATCATACTGCTTCATAATCATCCCGGCGGAGATCCCACTCCGAGCAGAGAAGATGTAATGATAACAAGAAGAATTTATGAAGCCGGGGAACTGCTTGGCATCCGCCTTTTCGATCATATCGTTATCGGTGATAACTGTTTTGTAAGTATGAAAGAAAAAGGGTTTTTCGGAAAATAGCATACTGCGCAATATAAGATTGAAGTATACAGTTTTTATTAAGGGAGAGTATTTTATTTAAAGTAAGGGTTGGTTAATATGTTTGGAAATATATACGGACTTGATCTCGGCACATATGAGATCAAAGTATTTGATAAAAAGCAGGATAAGATTTGTCGGGAGAGAGACGTTATTGCAATTAAAAATAAAAAAAATATTTTTGCGATCGGTGACAAAGCATATGAAATGTACGAGAAGGCTCCTGATGATATCGAAGTTGTCTTTCCGATGAAAAGCGGTGTGATCGCCCGTTTTGATAATATGCAGACATTGCTCGGTACTTTGTTAAGAACAAAAAAACGTTCAGTCTGGGGATCGGAATACGTTGTTGCCGTTCCTACAGATGTTACGGAAGTTGAAAAAAAAAGCTTTTTGCGACTTGGTTCTGCATTCAGAGGCAAAAGCAAATCAGTCCGTATTGTCGAAAGAGGACTGGCTGATGCAGTCGGTTTAGGCATTGATATTTTTAGAGAAAAGGGAATTTTTATTGCAAACTTCGGTGGCGGTATTACAGAATTATCAGTTCTTTCATCCGGCGGACTTGTCTTAAACCGTCTTTTAAAAATAGGCGGTGATGATTTCGATTCTGCGATCACAGGACTTGTACGTCATAATAAAGAATTTCTCATAGGAAAGACAACTGCTGAAATGCTTCGTAAAAAATTCGGGGTTTTTGAGCAAAGCACAAACAGTACGATTACCGTGTCAGGAAGAGATCTTGTGACCGGTGTTCCTTCGCAGACCGATGTATCTATAGGAATTGTCCGCGCTGCAATAAAAGACCCCCTTGATGAATGCGTCCGTGCGATTAAACTAATGTTAGATAGAACGCCTCCGGATGTAAGAAGGGCAATCGAAGAAAAAGGAATTTATCTTACCGGAGGACTGACAAATTTAAAAGGACTTCCTACATACATAAGAGAACGTGTCGGTCTTCCTGTTACAACTGTTGACGAACCCGAATTATGTGCTGTGAAAGGACTTCAAAAGATCATTTTGGACAAGGAGTATTATAAAAAGCTCACTTATTCGATGTTAGACGAAGATTATAGGTGGTTAAGGTAATGAAAAAGAAAAATCAAATGTCTCATACAAACAGATATATCCTGCTTGGGCTTTCCATATTTTGTGTGCTTATGATGGTGCTTTCCTCTTTCTCTGACAAAGTCGGCGGTCCGTTTAAGACGGTTGCAAATGTTACGGTAATCCCACTCCAACAAGGGATGAATCAGATCGGTGGCTGGATGGGAGATATGAAAGACAATTTCTCAACGATGAAACAACTAAAATCAGAAAATAAAAAACTGAGGGAACAAGTTGATGCTTTGACAACAGAAAATAACTATTTACAGGAAGAGCGTTATGAATTTGAACGTCTTCAGGAATTATATAAACTGGATCAGAATTATGCCGAATATGAGAAAACAGCCGCCCATGTGATCGGGAAAGACGCCGGAAACTGGTTCGGTACATTTACAATAGACAAAGGAAGTAAAGACGGTATTGAAGTCAACATGAATGCCTTGCAGGAAGCGGACTTGTCGGGATCGTAACAGATGTAGGTCCTACCTGGGCAAAAGTACGCTCGATCATCGACGATTCTTCCAATATAAGCGCAATGGCGATTTCTACTTCGGATACATGTATCGTAAGCGGAGATATGGCGCTTATGGGAACAGGTCAGATCGCTTTTTCCCAGATGGAAAACAATGACAATGTAGTCGCTGTAGGCGATCAGATTGTGACGTCTTATATCAGCGATAAGTATCTTCAAGGTATTTTGATCGGTTCGGTCAGTGAAGTAAATGTAGACTCAAATAATCTGACGCGTTCGGGATACATTACACCGGCAGTCGATTTTAAAAATATTCAGGAAGTGCTTGTTATTACGACAACAAAAGCAGAACTTACAGGTGAAAACAAGACAGAATGAGTTTCTTTACAGACGGACATATAAAGAAAGGAATGAAGATTAAAATATGAAAAGAATGAAGGTCAAACGCATTTTTATAACGGCGCTTGTCATTCTCGTGGCATATGTACTTCAGTGTACGGTATTTCCGGTACTTGATATTGCCGGAATCAAGCCGAATCTTCTATTAATCGTCACTGCGTCATTTGGATTTATGAGAGGTTCAAAATCCGGAATGCTCGTCGGATTTTTATCGGGACTTTTGATTGATATACAATTTGGAAAGATGATCGGATTTTACGCTTTGATCTATCTTGTAGTTGGTTTCCTAAATGGCTTGTTTGAGCAGATGTTCTATGACGAAGATATTAAACTTCCCCTGTTTCTTATAGCGGTCAGTGACTTCCTTTATGGAATCACTATATATTTCTTCACATTTCTGCTAAACAGCGATTTTCGTTTTACCTACTATTTAAACCGGATCATCGTTCCTGAGATGATTTACACGATTGTAATAACGTTTGGAGTTATCCGCTTCTTTTGTTTATCAATCATAAACTTGAAGCCGAAGAAAAAAGGAGTGCAAGTAAATTTGTTTAGAAGAATTATAGATCGAATAAAAGAAGCTGTTGAATATTTGATGAGTTCAAGGTTGATCGTTCTCATTATTGTCTTTTGCCTTACATCTTCGATATTGATCGGACGACTTTTTTATCTTCAGATCGTGCGCGGAGAAGATTACTTGGAAAATTATGAGCTGCAAATAAGAAAGACAAGAACTGTACCCGGAACCAGAGGCAATATTTTTGATCGTAACGGAGAAGTGATTGCTTACAATGAATTGGCTTATTCCGTGACGATCGAGGATATCATCCCTACAGACACTAAAACCGAAGATAAAAACAAAATATTAAATGATACGCTTGACAGTGTGCTTTCGATCGTTGAAGAAAACGGAGACAGTGTGATCGACAATTTCGGAATCATTCTTGATTCATCGGGTAGTTATCAATTCGCCGAGACAAACGAAACATCCAGACTTCGTTTTGTGGCGGATGTGCATGGAAAAAGTTTTATTGATGATCTTACAGAAAAAGAAAAAAATAAGACAGCCGAGCAGATCGTACATTATTTATGCAAACGATACGGATTGGATTATTCCGAACATGATGCCGCATATATTCTGAAAATGGTCAATATGCGTTATGCTATGGGACTGAATAGTTATCAGCAATGGCTTACAACCGTACTTGCTTCCGATGTCAGTGATGCTACGGCAGCGGCTATTATGGAAAATCAGGATTCCCTTCAGGGAGTAGATATTTCTGAGGATTCCCTGCGGCGTTATCCTGACGATCAATATTTTGCATCGATTATCGGATATACGGGTCAGATATCGCAGGAAGAATATGATGATCTAAGCGATGATGAAAAAAAGAGATATTCTTTGTCGGATATTGTTGGAAAATCAGGCATTGAGCACACGTTCGATAGCGTTCTTCAGGGCGAAAAAGGTAAAACGACATTCTATGTAGATAATCTCGGGAAAGTAACCGATACTGTAAGTATGACAGATCCGAAAGCAGGAAATGACGTCTACCTTACGATCGATAAAAATTTACAGATTTCTGCTTATAAACTTCTGGAAGAAAAACTTGCCGGAATCGTTTTAAGCAAATTAAGCAATGTATTAGACTATGATCCTTCTGCGGAAAAAGATACGAAATATATTAAAATTCCCGTAGGAGATGCATATAATTCATTTATTGCAAATGAGATTATCGATATGAAAAAATTCGGAAGAACAGACGCAAAACCTGCCGAACAGGCTGTCTATAATACGTTTACTCAGAAAAAAGCCGAGATACTTTCCGAATTAATGGCACAGCTTCAGAACGAAAATGCTCCGGCATATAAAGATCTTTCAAAAGAAATGAAAGCTTATATGGACTATATATGCGATACTCTTCTAAAACAAACGACAGGAATCCTGATGTCAGACAAGATCGAAGCAGAAGATGAAACACAAATTGCCTGGGCAACGCAAGAGACAATTAGTTTGAACCGGTATTTAAATTATGCAATCTCCAAAAACTGGATCGATACCTCAAAGTTGGGAGACAGCGCTTATTCGAGTTCTGAAGAGATTTATAGCGGTGTTTTGGCATACCTTGAAGAATATTTAAAGGAAGACAGTAATTTCGACAAACTTCTCTACAAATATCTTATAAAATCAGGAAGTGTCACCGGCGCACAGATCTGTGCGATCGTTTATGAACAAGGCGTACTGCCAATGGATGAGAATGCGTATAACGGTCTTTTAAACGGAACGACAGACGCTTATGGCTGGCTATATGATAAGATTAAAACATTGCAGATTACGCCCGGGCAGCTCGCTTTAGAGCCGTGTTCCGGCGGAATTGTAGTTACAGATCCAAATAGCGGAGATGTTCTGGCATGTGTATCTTATCCGGGATATGATAATAACCGTCTGGCAAATACAATGGATTCCGCTTACTACAATCAGCTTAATACCGGACGTGCAAATATTTTCTATAACCGTGCCACACAGGAAAAAACAGCTCCGGGATCAACTTTTAAAATGATCTCGCCACAGCCGGACTGGAAGAAGGGTATATTGACGCTTACACAACAACATATTGCAGCGGTTCATTTAATACGGTTACTCCGAGTCCGAAATGTTGGATCTATCCGGGAGGTCACGGAGCGTTGAATGTTGTTCAATCATTGCAGCATTCCTGCAACGTCTTTTATTATCAACTGGGATACAATATGGGAATCGATTCCAATGGAAACTATGACAGTGATCTTGGAACAGACAAGTTGAGAAAATATGCGGCTATGTATGGCTTAGACAGGAAATCCGGCGTAGAAATACCGGAAGCTGCACCGCAGATATCTGATGAATATTCGATTCAATCTGCAATCGGACAAGGTACGAACAACTTTACGGTAAGTCAACTGAACCGTTATGTAACCGCAGTTGCAAACAGCGGAACTGTTTATGATCTGACGCTTATCGATAAAACGACAGATGCGGCGGGAAATCTTATTAAAGATTATTCTGCAGAAGTAGACAGTACAATGGATGAAATCAATTCCAGCACATGGGATCTTATTCACCAGGGAATGGAACAGATGGTTGCAAGCTCAACCACTTTTACAGGCCTTGATTTTTCTATGGCGGGAAAAACCGGTACTGCCCAACATAACGAATTGCATGCCGACCATGTATTATTTGTAGGATATGCTCCGGCCGAACAGCTCAATTATCGATTGCAGTCCGCATTACTTATGGCTATAATTCGGGATATGCATCAGAGATCGGCAGAGATATTGCAAAAGTCTATTTTAATCCTGAAACAGCCGGTGAATTAATTACCGGAAGCGCAGCTAATCTCGGAGAAGGAATTGCAGGAGACTAAAAGACGGGGGAATGACAATGAACAAACTTGTGACCATCAGAAGTAATCGATACGGATTAGATATTGAATTTGATTCCGAAACAGAATTCGATCAACTTCTTGAAGTTCTCGGACAAAAATTCAAACAATCCGGGCGCTTTTTTAAAGATGCACAGATGGCGCTTAGTTTCAGCGGACGCGAACTGACGCGAGCAGAGGAAGATCGTGTTCTTGCCGTCATAAGAGAAAATACACAAATTGAAATTTTGTGTATTATCGAACCAAATGATAAAAATGAGATGATGTACAGAAGCGTAGTAGAACAAAGTCTTTCAGATATCTATAAAAAAGAAGGAATTTTCTACAAGGGGACTTTAAGAAAAAGGCAGATATTAGAGGCAGAAGAAAGTATTGTCATACTAGGTGATGTAGAACTTGGTGCAAAAGTAATTGCAAAAGGCAGTGTGATCATAATCGGTACGTTATATGGATCTGTCTGTGCCGGAGCATCCGGCGATACGTCGGCGTATGTCGTAGCACTTTCTATGCAGCCTAAATATCTCAGCATCGGAGATATCGTAGCAAAACGTCAGATCATTTATCAGGAGAGCTTAAATATTAAAGGCCCCAAAATCGCCGTGATCGACGGAAACCGTATCTATCTTGATCCCCTTACGGATTGAGACAGGACATATGTAGGAGGAAAAGCATCATGGGAGAAGTAATTGTCATTACATCAGGAAAAGGCGGAGTCGGTAAAACGACAACGACAGCAAATATCGGAATCGGTCTAGCAAAACTCGGGAAAAAAGTTATAGTGATTGACACAGACCTCGGCCTTAGAAATCTGGATGTCGTATTAGGGCTGGAGAATAGGATCATTTATAATATCGTGGATGTCATAAACGGCAACTGCCGGTTAAAACAGGCATTGATAAAAGATACTCAGTTTCCGGAGCTTTGCCTGCTTCCATCTGCCCAAACGAAAGATAAGTCTGCGGTTTCCCCGGAACAGATGAAAAAACTTATCGAAGATATTCGGAGTGATTTTGATTTTGTTTTACTGGATTGCCCAGCGGGGATCGAACAAGGATTCCAAAATGCAATAGCAGGCGCTGAACATGCTGTTGTTGTCACGACCCCGGAAGTTTCTGCCATTCGGGATGCCGACCGCATTATCGGACTTCTGGAAGCGTCGGGTATTCGCAAAACAGATCTTTTGATTAATCGGCTGCGGATCGATATGGTCAAGAGAGGCGATATGATGTCCGTAGACGATGTCACCGAAATCCTTGCCGTAAATCTCCTCGGAGTAATTCCCGACGATGAACAAGTCGTTATTGCAACTAACAGAGGAGAAGCCGTTGCCGGAGAAGAATGTCTGGCCGGAAGATCCTACATGGATATCTGCCGCAGACTGACAGGAGAAGACGTTCCGGTCAACGACTATTCAAAATCAGAAGGTTTCTTCGGAAAAATAGCGCAATTTTTTCATAGAAATCAGGAGGAAAACCGATGAGTGTTCATTCAGTTTCGATCGCCAAATACCGGCTGAAGAATCTGCTTGCCGCAGACAGAATGCACTGTACGGCAGATTTGACGGAACAAATGAAAAATGACTTATATCATGCGGTTTCAAAATATACGGAAATCAATCCCGCATATTTTTCAATCGATATTACACGCAGCGATATACATATAAAATACATGGGAGAAGATCGTTGAAATTTTTAATCAATCATATTAAACAGCAATATCATATAAAAGATTATAAATTCGGACTTATTATTTCAGTAGTTGCAATTTCTGTCATCGGTATCATGATGGTCGGAAGCGCTAAACCGGATTTTATGACAAAACAGATCATGGGGGTGATCCTTGGGTTCGGAGCAATGGTTGTTGTCTCTTTGATCGACTATAAATGGATCATGAATTTTTATTGGATACTTTATGTTATAAATTTGATTCTTTTGATCGCAGTAAAAATTCCAGGATTAGGTCATTCGGCAAACGGGGCGCAAAGATGGATCAACCTCGGGTTTATGCAGCTTCAGCCTTCCGACTTGACAAAAATACTTCTTATTATTTTTTTTGCCAGATTTTTTTCTGACAGAGAGCTTAAGATCAGCAGCCCCAAAGTAATCATTCAGTCTGTTGCGCTGCTTATTCCGTCGCTCATCCTTATTGTGACACAGCCGAATCTTTCCACTACAATCTGTATCGCAGCGCTTTTTTTGTGCTCTCATTTTTCTGGCAGGATTAAATTACAAATTTGTCGGAACAGTTCTTGCGATTACGATTCCTGCCGTTGCGATCTTTCTTGCCGTTGCGGTGCAGCCGAATCAGCCTTTTTTGCATGACTACCAGCAGGATCGTATTCTTGCCTGGTTAGAGCCGGAAAAATATGCGGATGATGAATCATATCAACAGTTAAACTCTGTTATGGCAATCGGTTCGGGTCAGCTTTCGGGAAAAGGATACAATAACGATGCCACAACTTCAGTTAAAAACGGAAATTTTGTTTCCGAACCGCAAACAGATTTTATTTTTGCAATTATCGGAGAAGAATTAGGATTTGTGGGTTGTTGCGGAGTCATATTTTTGTTATTATTAATTGTAATACAATGTATCTTAATAGGTTTAAAAGCGAAAGATACGGGAGGACGCATTATCTGCGGCGGCGTAGCCGCACTGATTGGCATTCAAAGTTTCATCAATATCAGTGTGGCAACTTTGATTCTTCCGAACACAGGTCTTTCGCTTCCCTTTGTCAGCTACGGACTTACATCCGTCGTATGTTTCTTTATGGGAATCGGACTCGTTTTAAATGTCGGATTACAGCCTAATAAGTATCAATAAGGAGAATGACAGCTATGAATATCGGATTGATCGCGCATGACGCAAAGAAAAAATTAATGCAGAATTTTTGTATCGCTTATCATGGAATACTCAGCAAACACAGTTTGTATGCAACGGAAACTACAGGAGCACTGATCGAGAGCGTAACAAACCTTAATATCCATAAATTTCTTCCGGGACATCTCGGTGGAATCCAACAGCTTTCCTCTCAGATTGAAAGCAATCAAATTGATTTGTTTATCTTTTTCAGAGATCCGCTTACTCCACGCTCTCACGAGCCGAGCGTAAGTGATATTGTAAAAATGTGTGATATGTACAATATTCCGGCAGCTACAAATATCGCAACTGCCGAAGCTCTTATACTGGCACTTGACAGAGGAGACTTAGATTGGCGTGAAATGTACAAATAATACATCTAATACATCAAAAAATAAATGGTAGGAATAAAATGAAGGGAAATCATTATTCAGATAACAGGCGCAGACGCCGAAAACCTATTTACGTAAAAAAAGAACGGCGCCGAAAACGAACTTCTACAGTAATTGCGGTTCTTCTGATCTGTCTTATACTAATTGCAGGCGCAGGCGCTGTCGGATTTTTCATATTGCAGGAATATTCAAAAGATCATATCCGGCAATATGAGTTTGCATCATATAATAAAAAGCAATACACAGGAGAACTTTTCGCTGAAGATCTCTGTGTTGCTTCAGAAGATGTATCTCTTGACGGCGTTGAAGCAGATCCGGGATTTCACGGTGAAGGACTATTCAATATAGCAGATTCTCAGATCAAATACGGATACAAACTGTTTGACAAATTATATCCTGCAAGTACAACGAAAGTTATGACTGCTTATCTTGCTTTAAAATATGGAAATTTGGATGACGTTGTAACGATGAGCGCCACTTCCACGAATTTTAATTGGGATGAGTCTACCTGTGGTCTTTCTGCCGGAGATTCCCTGACTTTGTACGATCTCATATGCGGTCTGCTCTTACAATCCGGAAATGACTGTGCGGCCGCTATTGCGGAGCATATATCGGGAAGCCAGGAAGCTTTTGCCGAATTAATGAATACAGAAGCAAAACAACTTGGAGCGACAGGAACTCACTTTGTAAATCCTCACGGACTTCATGACGAAAATCATTACACAACAACATATGATTTGTATTTAATGTTTAATGAAGCATTAAAGGATCAAGCTTTTCTCGATATTATTTCTATGAACTCATATACGGCAAAAGTTACCTCGGCAGACGGAACTTCGTATACTCCTACATGGCAGGCGACGAATTATTACTCAGCCGGAGAAGCGACGCCGCCTGACGGGATACACGTATACGGAGGAAAAACCGGAACAACCGATCAGGCAGGAAACTGTGTAATTTTATATGAAAAAAACACCGCAGGAGAACCGTATATTTCCGTTATCATGGGCGCTTCTGACAAACCGCTTCTTTACGAAGAAATGAACGAACTGCTTGATGCAGGAATGAAATAGATCCCCGAAAGTGTCAAAAGACATCTTTCGGAATCGCAAACGATGCAAGTTTTCGGACAAATCTGAACTTTGATCTGCCGCCGTTATAAAAAATACAACACCCCGTAAAAATGAAATTTCCGATAAATAATTCGATCATATCATTTTACGAGGTGTTTTTCTTTTATTCTGACATTGATTTGATTCTGCCAAAAAGACTGATCAAGTATAAGCCGCACAAACCTACTAGCGTATAAATGATCCTGGAAAGCCAGCTCATATTCCCGCATATAAATGCCACCAGATCAAATCTGAACACCCCTATAAGAAGCCAGTTTACGGCGCCTATAATAACGAGTGTCAGAGCTGTATTGTCAAACCATTTCATGTTATTTCCTCCTTTATCATCTCAATATTTGTAACAATTCAGCTACCAATATTTTTTATTATGTCCATAAAAAGTGGAAATATACTAAAAAAAATGATATACTAGCAACGCCAGAAAAAAGCAGGAGGTGTATACTGAATTGTCATCCAAAAAAAATAATTCAGTCAATATAAAAAATATAAAACAAAAAGAGAATTCAATCTCGGTATCTTTCTTTTTGCAATCGTGTTTATTTATTTGGTTGTAACAATTATTTTGTATTTTACTGGAGACCGGATCTCTGTTTATGAAGTACGGGAAGGCAGCATTGTGAAAGATAATTCTTATACCGGACTTATTATTCGTAAAGAGACGGCTGTAACTGCCGAATCATCCGGTTATATAAGCTATTATCAGGCCGAAAACAGTAAGATCAAGCGCGGAATGAATATTTATGCCCTTTCCCCTGAAAAGCTTGATACAAGCAGCAAAACAGACTCCACACAGGGAGAACACACAGAAGGTCAGTCCATAACAGTAAATCCTGAAGTCAGTTCTGCGATTACCCTTCAAATACAAAATTTTATCGAAGGGTATCGTGCAAATGATTTCGGTTCGGTATATTCGCTGAAATCTGAAATCACTACAATGCTTCAAAACGAATTCAGCGCGACCCGAACAGAACAACTTGGAGCAGTGATTGCCGCAAGCGGTCTGGATGTGTTGTCTTATCAGGCACAGCAGGATGGCATTGTAGCTTCACAGTCGATGGATATGAAGGATTGACTACTGAAACATTTACTGAATCTGCTTTTGATAAAACAAAATATGAAGTTTCTTCTTTATCCGATGAAACGAAAGTTAAAGCAGGAGATCCTGTTTACCGGATGATCACAAGTGAAGATTGGTCGGTTATCGTTCCTCTTTCAAAAGAAACAGCTATAAAGTTAAAACATGAAGATGTATCCGGAATAAAAGTACGGATGGACAAAGACAGCGAAACTCTTTGGGGAAAACTTACTGTTATCGAACGGCAAGGAAAATATTACGGTCAGCTTGATTTTGATAATTCAATGATAAGATATGCCGAGGAAAGATTTTTAAATATAGAATTGATCATGGAAGATGAAAGCGGATTAAAAATCCCGAAATCTTCTGTAGTTAACGAGAAATTTTTTTATCATTCCGAAAGAATACATTACGACAGGCGGAAACAGCAGCGCAAGCGGTGTAATGCTTGCAAAAGAGAATGGGAGCGCCGTATTTCACGCCGTAAATATTTATGACATTTCTGAAAATGGAGACGTTTTTGTCAGCAAGCAGGATTTAGAAGATGGAAGCGTACTCGTTAAACCGGAGTCATCCGATACATTTGTAGTCGGAAAAACAAAAAATCTGCAAGGTGTATATAATATCAATAAAGGATATGCCGTATTCAGAAAAGTAAGTGTTCTCTGTGAAAACGACGAATATTATATCGTGCAGGAAAACGAACCGTATGGTCTTTCTAATTATGACCATATCGTGCAGGAAGGTTCAAGCGTAAATTCAAATGATGTCGTATTTCAATAAAATCTAAAAAATAAAACTTTTAACTATTCGGAAAGAGGAGAAATAAAAATGCTTAAAGAAAATCTAAAGACGGTGGAAGAACGAATACAATCGGCATGTAAAAAAGCCGGAAGAAAACGAGAAGAAATTACTCTGATCGCCGTAAGCAAAACGAAGCCTCCTCATATGCTTCAAGAAGCTTACGATCTCGGAGTGCGAATCTTCGGCGAGAACAAAGTTCAGGAAATTCGTGAAAAGTATGAAGTCTTGCCAAAAGACATTGATTGGCATATGATCGGACATCTTCAGACAAATAAGGTAAAGTATATTGTCGATAAAGTAAAATTGATCCACTCTGTCGATTCTTTTAAGTTAGGAGAAGTAATCGAAAAAGAAGCTGCCAAACAAAATCGCATAATCGATATTTTACTTGAAGTGAATGTTGCTCAGGAGAGCAGTAAATTTGGATTAAAGACAGAAGAAGTTATTCCATTAATGGAAAATTTTCGCAATTACCACATATACGTGTAAAAGGGCTTATGACAATAGCTCCATTTGTCGAAAATCCAGAAGAAAACCGTGCAATTTTTGCAGATTTACATAAATTATATGTTGACATTAAGCAAAAAAACATTGATAATGGTACTGTGAGCATACTTTCAATGGGGATGACCAATGATTATGAAGTTGCAATCGAAGAAGGAGCAACTATGGTCCGTATCGGAACAGGAATCTTTGGTGCCAGAAATTACAATATCTGATGTAAGATCTGGGATGAAAGTATAACATGGCAGAAGACTTGTCCGACAGAATAGCTGTAGTCTTAGAGCGTGAAAATAATAAAATTGCGCGAGCATATGCAGCGCAAGATAGGAGTGTAAAAAATGGGTGTATTTGATAAATTTCTGGACATTATGAAACTGAACGACGATGATTATGATGATGATTTTTATGATGAAGAAGATGAATATTTCGACGATGAGGAATTTGATGAAAAACCTGCCCGTCGTTCTTTGTTCGGAAAGAAAAATACGAAGGAAGAATCTTTTGATGATTTTGATATGGAAGAGGAAAAGAAATTTCAGCCTGCTTCCTCAAGCAAGGTGACTCCGATGAGACATCCTGCATCCAGAAAGGGTGGAAATATGGAAGTTTGTGTTGTAAAACCAAGTTCTGTTGACGATTCCCGCGAAATAACAGAGACATTGCTTTCAGGACGCACTGTTATCCTGAATCTTGAAGGTATGGATCTTGAACTTGCTCAGCGCATCATTGATTTTATTTCAGGCGCCACATTTGCAATTAACGGTAATCTTCAGAAAATTTCAAATTACATATTCCTTGTAACACCGACAAATGTTGATATTTCCGGTGATTTACAAGATCTTCTCGGCGGTTCGATGGAAACACCGAGTGTGAAAGGAAGATATTAATTCAGATATGGGAAGCGGCAATCTTGAGAAAGATCAGTATCTTCTGGAAAAGCGTTTTATTGAATTATCCAGAAATGCATATCAAAGAGATTTTATCACATACTCTGATTTTCTGAATCTAAATGAACAAAATATACTGCATACGCTGCCGAAAGAAAATTTGTTTACACAAATACTTACTTTCGGCGGATATGGCATGGCAGAGCGTCAGATGGCTGCATTTATCCCTGATGCTCTTTATTTGCGTTGCGGAAAAAAGGAGCTCGATCCTGCTTTGATAAGATATCCTTTCAAAGCTCTTCAGGTCCTTCCGTTAAACCGAAAATTTTCAGAAGATCTCACACATAGAGACTATCTGGGATCAATTCTTAATTTGGGTATTGACCGGTCAAAAACCGGAGACATTCTTATTGAAAATAATACAGCGATTTTATTTGCACATGATGATATTGTATCTTTTTTATGCAGTGAGCTGACACGGATTCGGCACACATCGGTCAAAACAGAAGAACTTCCTTCATTTGACATTCAATATACGCCCAAATATGAAGAACTCACGGGAACCGTTGCGTCAGTTCGACTTGATAGTTTATTATCACTTGCATTTTCATCTTCCCGGACAAAACTTAGCGGATTGATTGAAGGCGGAAGAGTCTTTGTTAACGGGAAACTTATTACAAGTAATGGCTACCAGCCAAATGAAGGTGATCTTATCTCTGTTCGCAAAATGGGAAAATTTCGTTTTGAGGAATCGGAAATAAAACCAGAAAACACAGAATATACGTCAGGATACAGAAATATATTTAGAGATGGAGAAACACAATGGCTTTGCAAAAAGAAAATCCGAAATTTCGTTTATTTAAAAGCTATATTATAGCATTTTTTGGATAGGAACAGCAATTTTTATAGATCAGATTACAAAATATTTTGCAGTGGCGTATCTGAAAAATAATCATGCAAAAGTTTTGATAGACGGTGTTTTTGAGCTTCAATATCTTGAAAACCGAGGTATGGCTTTTGGAATACTTCAAAATAAACAGTTTTTATTTTGTCGTTGGCGCTCTGGTTATATGTGGAGCGATTCTCCTCATATACGGGAGAATTCCATATACAAAAAAGTATATGCCTCTTCGTATCTGTTCGATCCTTTTGATCGCCGGGGCTGTCGGAAATCTGATCGATCGGGTAAGACTAAATTATGTTATCGATTTCTTTTATTTTAAATTAATCGATTTCCCGATTTTCAATGTGGCAGACTGCTATGTTGTCGTGGCATGCATTATTTTCGCTTTTTTGATTTTATTTTATTATAAAGAAGACTCTGATTTTGATTTTCTGCGCAAACAAAAAAAATCGGATTTGATCAGATAAAATCAGTCTGCACTGCAATTTAACCTATAAAACAGAAAGGTTCGTATATTATGGAACAGATTAAATTTACAGCCGATCGCAGCGGGGAAAGGATTGATAGATTTTTGAGTGAAAATCTTGAGAACCTTTCCCGTTCTTATATTCAAAAACTGCTAAAAGACGGCAAAATTTCCGTCAATCAAAGCTCGGTCAAACCCAACTATAAATCAGTGAAAACGATAAGATCGAAGTTTTTATTCCGGATCCTGAAGTATTGGATATTCTTCCCGAGAATATTCCGCTTGATATTTTATACGAAGACAGTGATATCCTTATTGTTAATAAACCCAAGAATATGGTCGTTCATCCGGCGCCGGGGCATTATGAGCACACTCTTGTAAATGCAGTAATGTATCACTGCAAAGATAATCTGTCCGGAATTAACGGTATACTTCGTCCGGGAATCGTACATCGAATCGACATGGATACAACAGGTTCGCTTTTGATATGCAAAAATGATAAGGCGCATCAGATCATAGCAGAACAGCTAAAAGAACATTCGATTACCCGACGATATCATGCGATCGTTCATGGAAAGATAAAAGAAGATAACGGAGTGGTAAACGCTCCTATCGGAAGGCATCCCATTGATCGAAAAAAAATGAGTACGAAAGCAAAGAACGGAAAACATGCAGTTACCCATTATACCGTCCTGCGCAGATTTAAAGATTATACTTATATCGAATGCGAACTGGAGACAGGACGAACCCACCAGATTCGTGTTCATATGGCAAGCATTGGACATCCCATTCTAGGAGACAGTATGTATGGTCCGTCAAAATGTCCGTTTAAACTTCAGGGTCAGACATTACATGCAAAAGTTCTTGGAATCACTCATCCTTCCACAGGGAAATATATCGAAGTCGACGCACCTCTTCCGGAATATTTTAATAAACTTCTCAAACAATTAGAAGAACGCTGATTTTGTTGAAGGAAAAAAGAAAAGAAAATAGAAATTTGATTGTATTTTTCTTTGTTTTTAGTTATAATACTCACATATAGTTCATTTGTATATGTATTTTTTATGCAAAATCACATATTGTTGACGTAAAGGAGAGTGACCTTAAATGAAAACAAATACGATCATTACTATTGGAAGAGAATTCGGAAGTGCCGGCCGGGAAATCGGATATAAAGTAGCCAAAGAATTCGGAATCAAACTTTATGACAAAGAAATGCTGGCCCGTGCAGCAAAAGAAAGCGGAATCTGTGAAGAAATATTTGAATCACATGACGAAAAACCTACAAGCAGTTTTCTCTATTCACTAGTAATGGATACATATTCAATGGGATATTCCGGAAACACCTATACAGATATGCCGATCAATCATAAGGTTTTTCTTGCACAGTTTGATGCAATCAAAAAAATCGCAGATGAAGGACCTTGTATTCTTGTCGGAAGATGTGCAGATTATGCACTTGAATCATATAAAAATGTAGTAAGCGTTTTCATTCATGCCGATCTTGATGCAAGAATACGCCGTATTGCAAGGATCTATAATCTGACGGATGCGAAGGCAAAAGATATGATCTTAAAAACAGATAAAAAACGAGCAGGTTATTATAATTATTATACAAATAAAAAATGGTCCGACTCAAAAAAGCTACGAACTTTGTCTTACAAGTTCCGAACTTGGCATAGACGGAACGGCGAATGCGATTATTGACTATGTAAAACTAAAAGAAAGTATTGCGAAAGAAAGCAAACGAATTTAAATAAAGAAACTTAGAATAACTTAAAAAGCCCGAAAACTATAAAACCGATCTTGAAATTAAGATGATGTTTTATGATTTTCGGGTTTTTATTGTGTAATTTCATAATTTTTATTCATTGATTTTAGTTGATTTGTGTAGTATCATTAAAATAATAGGTAATTTTTGTATGAAATAACGAAAAAGGAGCGGGAACATTTTATGAAAAAGCTGAAACTCTTTAGGAAAATCAAAAGCATATTGAGCATTTTGCTCATATCACTACTTATCATACCTCTATGCAGCGGTATCGGAATTCATGCCAAGGAAAAAAACACAGAATCAAACGAATATAAAATTTATCCGATTCCTCATTCTGTTGTATATGATAACGAACAATTTGTGATGTCAGATAGAGTTCATGTTGTCTTCGAGGAAGGTATAGATAAAGCTACACAGAACTTTTTGGAAGAAGTTATAACAGACTATGGGAAAACAGTTGTACATTCTGAAGAGATCGTCAACGGAGAAACTACGATCCTGTTGGGAATAAAAGGTTCCAATGGAAAAGCGGACAGCTATATCAATAAAAATACAACGATTAAAACGTCTGATCTTTTCAATCGAACTGATTCATATATACTTAGCGCCAAAGAAAATATTATCTCAATCGTAGGAAAAGATACCGACAGTACATTTTTCGGTATCGCTACGTTACAGATGATGCTTACATCTTATGAAGATCCAGCCCTTCGCAGTGTACAGATCGAGGATTTTTCTGACATACAATATCGAGGATTTATTGAAGGCTTTTACGGAGGTGGGATTATAAATCACGGGAAAGCCTTATGAGATTTGCACGTGATGTTAAAATGAACCATTATATTTATGCATCAAAAACTGATCCTTATCATACATCAAAATGGGGAGAACTTTATCCGCAAAGCGAAATCGATCAGATACAAAAACTTGTAAAAGTAGGTGAAGAGACAAAATGTTACTATACATGGTCCGTACATATTTCGGGATTTTTCACCAATTTAGATACATCGAATGAAACCGCCTATAATGAACGGTATCAGAAACTACTTGCAAAATTCCGTCAGCTTTATGACGCAGGCGTTAGAAAATTTGACATTTTAAATGACGACTTCGGACAAGGAACTCATGAAGATGTAGTAAATCTTTTAAATAAGCTGACAAAAGAATTCATTATTCCAAACAACTGCAAGCCGATCACTTACTGTATGCAGGGATATAACAAAGCATGGTCAAAAGAGGCTGAATTAAGTGCATTAAAAAAACTTGACAAGTCAATTATCCTATATTGGACAGGTGATGACGTAAACTCGCCGATCACACAGGAAACAAATCGATTATGTTTCAGAGAAAACAGGACACAAAGTTTGTTTCTGGCTGAATTATCCGGTAAACGAACATGGAAAATCAGGACTTTATCTTGGAGATATCACACATTACGCCCGCGATGGCATAACAGGACTTACAGGAGCTGTCTCAAACCCTTCCCGCTTTGCACAGAGTAATAAAGTCGGTCTGTTCCAGCTTGCATCACTATTCTGGAACAATACTAATTACACTGCAAACGCGCAAACTGTTTGGCAGGATGCATTCCGTTATCTTGAACCTGAAGTACAGGACGCTTACTTTAAAATTGCATCTAATGTTGCAAACTGTCCTCGTTCCGTACGTGTACCGCAAGGCTTTCCGGAATCAGAATATCTGAAAGAAAAGCTTGAAAATGTTACAGCTAAAATCAGTAATGGAGAGAACTTGAAAAATGATAAAGAAACGGCAGCTTTAAAATCGGAATTTGAATCTATTCTTGCTGCAATCGAAACATTTAGATCAACATGTGACAATGCTGATTTAAAATCAGAATTAGATCCATGGCTGAAATCACTGCAAGATATCGCTTCAGGCGGAAAGGCAATTATCGAAAGTATCATTGCTATTCAAGAAAAAGACATAGATACAGCTTGGGAAACGTTTGCAACAGCAGGCAAGGCGCTACAAACATGGAATACATATCCGACAGCAGAAGGAGTAAAAGAAGGCGCAGAAGCAGGAAGTAAACGTATCCAACCGTTCGTATCGAAAGCAGCCGCAACGGCAAAAAATAAATTAACACCGTTTTTCGATCCTGATAATACGAATGTAATTCCTTCGTTTTATGCAGTTCTTGCAGGTGTAAAACGAACAGATGATACTGTTTCCGCAAAATTATTTGACAAAGATCCATCAACTGCCGGCGAATGGAATCAAAACCAAAAGATAGGAGATTACTATGGCGTAGATTTAGGTCGTGTTATCCCTGTAACAGATATTACAATTCTTCAGGGAGCATCAGAAACTGATCATGACTATTTCCACAATTTCGTTTTAGAATATTCTGAAACAGGTGAAGACGGTTCATGGGTCACAATTCAGGAGTACAAAGAAACAGATGAATCACATAAAATAGAAAAAACAGGGTTAAACATAAATGCACGCTATGTGCGTCTGCGTCTTACCAAGACAGGAACGACAACTCCGAACAAAGCAAATTATTGGACAAAAGTACGCGAATTTACAGTAAATAAGAAATTTACTGACGGGGAACGTATTTATACAAATATTGAAAAATTAAAAGAGACTCCGATCCACATTTACGAAAACGAATTTCGTATAAGAGACATTAAGGATTTAGAATTAAAACCGAATGAATATGTCGGTATCAAAATGACCTCCCTTGTCTCAGTGTCTGATATTTTTTCCGAATCAGACGAATTTGAAAAAGCAAAAATACAATATTCAACAAATGGAATTGAATGGACAGATGCGAAAAATTTCAAAGGGCCACAACCGATGCGATATGTCCGTCTTGTCAATCAGACAAATGAAACGCTAAAAGGATCATTGACAAAACTAGGTATTTCCGTAAATAATCTTAAGATCACACCGAAGATGAGCGAAACAAGTTTTACAAATCCGCTTAAAGAAGGTACGTGGGAGAATATGTTTGATGGAGATTTTACAACCCATGCCTGGACGAATCAGGGTCAAAATAATGGCGGATACATTATTATAGACCTCGGAACTTCAACACCGCTTTATGATGTTACAATCGTCACAGCGGATGGAAAACCTCATTTATACGATGCAGATATACAAATCTCCTCTGATAAAAAAGAGTGGACCACGATCGCGTCTGTAAAAAATGACAATACAAAAGTGGAACCTCCCTATCGTTATGTAAGAGCAAATGCCCAGGGAGCTAAGAGCAGATATCTTCGTATTCTCGTAACAGATGACGTTATCGGTAAATATGATAATCCGTTCCTTTGTATCAAAGAAATTGAATTTAACAAAAATATTGAAGAAAATACAAGTACATATCCGATTGCTTCGAGTGCAGAAGGTAAATCTTGAAAATGTATCGATCAGGATCTGTCCACTGTATTTAACAACAGAAACAAAACTGCCGGATGGTGGAATATAAACTGACAGACAATACAAAATTAAAATCGTTCTCTATTTTGCAAGATGTACATACTATTTCCGAAGCTAATGTAAAGGTACGAACCGGAACTGATAAATGGAAAGACTTAGGTACATTTGATAAGGGAACAAAAACTTTTGATGTATCAGAATATGACAATATTTTCGCGATTCGACTTGAATGGGCAGAGGGAAAAGCGCCTTCTATATATGAAATTTATACAAACGAAGATGAAAAACAAAATACAGATGATATCGGAATCTATGTAGAACAAATCATCGATACAGAAGCAGATTCCGAAAAACCAAAGCCTGAACAACCTGAAATCCCGGATTCAGAAAATCTTGCTATAAACCGTCCGGTAGAGGTATCAGGAACCGAGCTTGACAGAGATCAAAAAGATTTTGCCGTGGACGGGAACCGTGAGACAAGATGGAACAGCAATTACATCAAAGGCGATCATGCATCTGAAGAAGCATGGATCATCGTTGATCTCGGTGAAGAAACAAATATCATCGAATCACTTACTGCAGAGTATTTTAATTTAGTTTATCCGACAGACTATGACGTTCTCGTATCTGCTGATAAAGAAAACTGGATCACTGCAAAAACGATAAAAAACGAACCGAACGGAGCAGCCCATCCAACAGATGAAATTTCACTTGATCAACCAATCATCGGAAGGTATGTCAAATTATTATTCCGTGAATTAAACAGTGCTGCTGTCGGAAACTGTGTAGGTTTAGAAGAGCTTACCATAACAGGAAAGAGGATATCCTCCGAAACAGAATTAAAAGAATATATGCCGATCAGCGATATTAAAATCGACAAAGGTACGTCACAAGAAGAATTAAGAAAGCTGCTTCCTTTAATTATCAGTGGAAAGCTTGCATTAAAAGACAGTGATAAAATACTGGACTTGGCATCATTATTTGTAAACTGGGATCTTTCAGAATATACTTCTGCTGAAGATACGATCCTCACTTTAAAAGGGAATTTGATCGGTGCAGGAAAAGCAACTGGAGACGAGATTTCCCTAAATGTGATCATAGGCACCGGATCAACAGAACCTCCTGTTGACCCTGAAGGTCCTACTGATCCGGATACACCTGATTCAGGAAAGATTGAACAATTAAAACAGGAATTAGCTCTACTCATTGAAACTGCTCAAGCAAAAGTGGAATCCGGTAAATACACAGACGAAACAGTCAAAATACTTAAAGAGCAAATCATAAAATCTGAGGCGCTTTTAACAGACAACGTCACTGCCGAACAACTTGAACAGCAAATCAATAGTATTAAAAAATCAATCAACGGATTAACCGAAAAAAAAGCCGACTTAGAAACTTCTGACCGGCCAAATCAAAACATCACTCATTCAGAAAAAAGTACAGCAGTAAAAACAGGTGACTCAACTCATATAATACCTCTATTTCTGCTGATGATTTGCACCGGATTTTCCTTGATCCTATTCAGGAAAAGAAATACTTATAATAAATAATAGGTGTTGACATGCGATAATGTCACATATTATAAAAACACATCCGATGGATTAAACATCGGATGTGTTTTACTTGCCGCTAGTTTATTCACTTTTAAGATCTTATTTAACGTCTCGATATCGTGCGCTGCGGCCAACCTTTAATATCTCCTGTTAAAATAGCGTGAAACATTCGTTCTTTTGTTCCCGGATGTTCTTTGTTAAGTTCTCTTAAAAGTTCTTTTGCATATTGCCGCTTCGTATGTCCGTCTACAGGACATTTTCCTTTTACAACCGGAAGAGAATATTTATTGCGAAAACCGATTACTTCCATTTCATCTATAAACATCATAGGACGGATAACAGTAAGATCCATACGATCTAAATATGTTTTTGGAGAAAAGGAATAAAATCTTCCTTCAAAAATCAATGAGAGCAACATTGTTTCAATAATATCATCTTTATGATGAGCATAAGCCACTTTATTACACCCCATCTCCTTAACCGCCTCATTTAAGGCGCCTTTACGCATTTTTGCACAAAGCGAACAAGGATTACTCTCTTGGCGTACATTAAAAAGAATATCATAAATATCTGATTTTACTATTTTATAAGGAACTTCTAATTCCCTGCATAAATTTTGAATCGGTTCCAAATTAAAATCTGCAAATCCAAGATCTACAGTTACAGCACTTAAATCAAACTTACGGGGATAAAACCGTTTTAATCCATGAAGCGCATAGAGCAGGGTAAGGCTGTCTTTTCCGCCCGAAATACCTACCGCAATATGATCCCCTTCCTGTATCATACTATATTCATCCACTGCTTTACGCGTATAACTGAGTAACCGTTGTAACTGCATTTTCTTCCTACCTTTCATGATTGATCTGTAATTATAACGTTTATATTATATCGGCAGAAGAATATAAATACAAGTCGAAAACTTACAGAAAATCATAGAATCACCGGTTGTTTATGAAAAAAATCAGATTACGATCCGTAAGTTAAAAATAGTAATAAATAATCAAAGAATTTGATTGAAATTCATCTCTGATAGAGATAAGATATTGTTTAGGGAAAATTTATTTTTTATTTTTTTGTAAATAGATGTCCCGTAACTATATTTTACCAGAAAAGAGAGTATTAAAATGAAAAACAAAGGAATATCTATTCGTGAAATATTAATCATTACATTTGGAATGTTTCTTGTAGCCGCAGGGGTTTATTTCTTCATGATTCCCGGAAATATCGTAGCCGGAAGTGTTTCCGGTCTGGCTCTCGTATTATCGAAATTGTTAGGGATACAAGTTTCTGTATTAACATTTATCTTAAATACATTCCTTCTTATTATCGGGTTTATCTTCATCGGAAAAGAATTTGGAGCAAAGACAGTGTACACATCTATGCTTCTCCCTGTATATCTTTGGATTTTCGAGCATTTCATACCACTTGACAAATCGATTACCAATGAACAGGTAATCGATCTCGTAATTTATGTTCTGCTGATTGCTCTTGGTCAGGCATTACTGTTCCATGTAAACGCATCTTCCGGAGGATTAGATATTGTGGCAAAGATGCTGAATAAGTTTACACATATTGAAATAGGAAAAGCACTGACAATTTCCGGGCTTATCACTGCAATGACTTCTATATTTGTTTACGATATACCGACACTTATTATCAGTCTTCTCGGAACATATGCAAACGGAGCAGCAGTAGACTATTTTATTGACGGCTTCAAAAAACGAAAACGCGTATGTATTATTGCAGATGATTACCGTCCGATCCAACAATATATTATTCATGATCTAAATCGCGGAGCAACTTTATATACAGCTCAAGGCGCTTATGACGAAACACACAGAACCGAATTGATCACAATTATCACACAACAAGAATATCGTACACTTTTAAATTATCTTCATTCATGTGGGCAGAAAGTATTCGTTACCGTCTCTACTGTAAATGAAAGTGATCGGTCAATGGAATTCAAAATAAATACTTATACCTCGCGAAGTTTCACTATGTTTGCAGCCTGCCGGCGTCTGTCTTCATCAATGGCTGCATAATGCTTTTTCGTTGTATTTACATCTTTATGTCCGAGAACATCGGCAACAAGATAAATATCTCCTGTTTCTTTATAAAGGGAGGTACCGTAGGTACTTCTAAGCTTATGAGGAGTTATTTTCTTGTTAGGCGTTACTTCCCGGGCATATTTTTTTACCATATTCTCAATAGCTTGAACGCCCATACGTTTTCGCTGAGTAGATAAGAAAAGCGCATTTTCATGCCCCGGAAGCGGGAGAGTAGTTCTCCGTGTTGTATACATATATGTCTTTAGTGCATTTTCCACTTCTTCGCCAAAATATACAATCATTTCATTTCCGCCTTTTCGCATCACTTTGATTCCATTATTTTCAAAATCCACATCATTGATATCCAGCCCCACGCATTCCGAAACACGAATGCCCGTTCCTAAAAGTAAAGTTAATATAGCAAGATCTCTGTTTCTCGTTTTCTCAAAATAAGCCTTTTTCTGTCCGGTTAAATGATCGCCTCCATGATCAACATAATCAAGCAATCGGACAACTTCATCCGCATCAAGACGAATAATTGCCTTTTCGTGAAGTTTAGGCATATCTACAAGAAGAGTCGGGTTTTTCGATATTGCCTGACGTTTAAAATAATATCCATAAAAGCTACGAAGCGCTGACATTTTTCTTGCAAGTCCTTTTTCTGTATTTGTAACTTGCTTTTCATCATTTTTATATACTTTTAAATATTCTTGGTATTCCTCAATATCAACCGGTTCAAGATTTTCTATATCTGCCAATGTAAACTGATCGATCGTATAGTTTTTATAAACCGGATTATTTTCCATTAAAAAACGGAAAAACACACGAATATCGTATGCGTAGGAAATTCGTGTGTTAGCGGATGTCGTTGGCTCTATAGCTCTGAAATAATCTTTCGCAAACGATGGTAATGTTTTTAATATTTCCCTTAGCCGTAATGTATAATCGATATATTTTTGTTCATGATATGTTTTTACATCATAACTTACACGTAAACCTTCATCTGAAGTATTTTCCTTATTTGCCATAATTATATTCCTCCTTTATTTATTCGGATATACATATTATATCAAATGTATATCTTTACGTCCATATCTTTTGGAAAAATCAGTATTTGTCGTATAGATTGATCTATATTATAAGACAGCCGATAAAAATGAGTATTACTTCTATTTCTCACGCTGTCGGTTGGAGTGTATATATCAATACATAGGGTGTATATTGATACCGATTTAAACATATCATTCAGTCATATACATAATCATAAGATTTCTCCCGAATAAATTTTATCAGAAGAAAGTCCGTTTATCTCCTTAAGAACTTTAACATATTCTTCTGTCGAACTATATTTTTCAGGAAGATTTTCATTTGCGATATCCCACAAAGTATCGCCTTTTTCAATCTTAATACTTTTATAATAGATATAAGTACTTTCGTGATCCGGCGTATCCTTTTCCTTTGCGGAAACAAAAAATGCACTAAACGACATACTTACAAATAAAACAATAACAGCTCCCACGAATAAATTACGAGCATGTTGTTTTAATATAGCCGATTTTTTTGATCTTTTTTCATTTCTTTTTCCCTTCATAATAGTATCCCCTTTATCTCTGCTTATTTTTACACTTTGTTTTCTCTTATTATTTTGTAATATTCAGTCTGCAAGAAAAATGTATACATGTATTCTTCGATTCGAATATTTGTTCCGCGAACTTATGTTCTATATTTGGATTATACAATAAGAACAAATGTTTGTCAACACGGAAATCGAACATATTTTCGCAACAAATGTTTGCTTTTTGTTCTTCGTTGTGTTACCATTATTTTAATAAAATAAACGGACTATAATATCGGAGGAAACTATGTCACAAGGAAAAATAAGTAAAAAACAACAGGAAATTTTAGAATATATTAAATCACAGATTCTTCAACGGGGGTTTCCGCCTGCTGTTCGGGAAATATGCGAAGCTGTAAATTTAAAGTCTACTTCTTCTGTTCATTCACATCTTGAAACATTAGAAAAAAACGGTTATATTCGGCGCGATCCGACAAAACCCCGTGCGATCGAAATTTTGGACGATATGTTCAACCTGACGCGGCGTGAAATGGTTCATGTACCGATTATCGGGCAAGTTGCCGCAGGAGAACCGATTCTGGCTCAGGAAAACATTGAAGATTACTGGCCGGTTCCCGCTGATCGTATGCCGAATAAACAGACATTTTTTTTAAAGGTAAAAGGAGAAGTATGATCAATGCCGGTATACTTGACGGCGATATGGTTCTTGTGGAAGAAGATTCCACAGCTTCTAATGGAGATATGGTCGTTGCGTTGATCGAGGACGGAGCAACCGTAAAAACATTTTATAAGGAAGAAGGAGTTTTTCGTCTCCAGCCTGAAAATGATTTTATGGATCCGATCATTGTAAAGAATGTTACTATTTTAGGTAAAGTTATTGCTGTGATGAGATTTTTCTCATAACTTCCGAATATAAAGTACCGAAAAAATCATAAGACAAAAAGAGAAGTATCCTGTATTTAAAGATTTTGGATACTTCTCTTTTTGGTTTTTAATCAGGTTTTCTAAAAACTTGCTTCTCTTCCGCTGACTGCACCGCTCGCCCATGCCCATGTCAGATTATATCCACCGCACATGCCATCTACGTCGAGTATTTCTCCTGCAAAATAAAGTCCCGGAACATAACGCGATTCTAAAGTATCAGGATGAACGTCCTTTGTATCGATACCTCCTCGGCAAACCTGTGCCTGCTCATAAGAATTTGTTTCTGTTACAATCACTTTAAAATTCTTGATTAAACGGACAAGCTGCTGAATTTCTTTTTCTGCAAACACTCCGACTTTTTTCTCTTTTGAAATCCCTGCTTCTTTCACCCAAAGATCGGACAACTTTTTATTAGATAACCCTGTGAAAAATTGATCTGCTCTCTTATACGGACGCATTTTCGCCCGTTTTATTAAAAACTTTTCCAGCTCATCTTCCGAAAATTCCGGCATAAAATCAAGAATCGCCTGAACTTTTTTCTTTTTATATAATGCAATCGCCGCATATCTGCTCACTTGAAATACAGGAATACCTGATATGCCATAATTGGTCAGTTGTAATTCTCCCGTATCTTTTGCCAGACATTGATTTTCCGACCATATCGAAACAGTTCCCTGAACTCTTACTCCTGCGATTGATTTAAAAAATTTTTCTTCACATCTTAATTGTACAAGAGCAGGAAGAACAGGAATTATTTTATGTCCGAGTTTTTTTTGCCAGATCATAACCGGAACCATCGGATCCGCTGGCAGGGAAAGCTCTGGATCCCGTACACAGGATTACATGATCCGCATATATTTTCCCCTTTTCCCGTCTTTAACAATCTGAAGAGTAAACCCCTTTTTACGAGGGAAAATATCCGTGCATTCTGTTTGAAGTCTTACATCGATTTGCAGACGCTCTAATTCCATTTTCAAAGCCTCAGTTACAGACGATGCCTGATCCGAATAGGGATACATGTATCCATTTCTGTTTTTCGCATAAACGCCGAGTTCTTCGAACAATTTTATAATCTGCTCTGCATTAAATTTCTCAATGATCTTCCATGGAATGATTCGTTATCAGAGTGATAACAGCTTCGATCCTGATAAGTATTTGTAAAATTGCATCGTCCGTTCCCTGTCGAAAGAATTTTTTTCCCGACGCGTCCATATGTTCCAATACAACTACTTCTGCCCCGTTTGAAGCTGCTGTGATCGCTGCCGTCATCCCGGCTGCTCCCGCCCCGATTATCGCTACTTTTCTCATAATATAAATCCTTTTCTTTTCTAAGCATCAAACACTGTTTTAAAGCGACTGAAGTTTGGATCTGTCAATAACTCCTGCATCAATCAAACTTTGAAGAGATTTTAAAATGCCCAGCTTCGCATGCTGCCATGTAAGACCGCCTTGAAAATAAACGGCATAGGGAGGTTTGATCGGACCATCTGCAGATAGTTCAATCGAGGACCCTTGTACAAATGCTCCGGCAGCATGATGACTTCACTGTCGTATCCCGGCATTGCCCAAGGTTCGGGAGTTACATAACTGTCTACCGGAGCCGCTGCCTGAATTCCCTGGCAAAATGCAATCACTCCATCTGCACTGCCAAACGTAACTGCCTGAATAATATCATGACGGCTCTCGCTTGCATTTGGAACAACCGAATACCCGATTTTTTCATAAATATTCGCTGCAAAAACAGCTCCTTTAAGCGCTCCGCATACAACTGTCGGCGCCATAAAAAATCCTTGATAAAAAGACTGCATCACTCCGAGAGACGCTCCCACTTCTTTCCCTAATCCGGGGGATGTCAATCTATACGCACAGTTTTCGATAAGTTCTTTTTTGCCTGCCACATATCCTCCGATCGGTGCAAGACCGCCGCCGGGATTTTTAATCAATGAACCGACAATCATATCTGCACCTACATCGCTTGGTTCGATCCGTTCTACAAATTCTCCGTAGCAGTTATCTACCATACAAATAACATCCGGTCTTTTCTTTTTTATAAATGCAATCAGTTCTCCTATTTTTTCTACAGAATAACTCGGACGTGTCTGATATCCTTTTGAACGCTGGATCGTCACAAGCTTTGTTCTTTCGTTTAATGCTTTTTCGATTGCCGGATAATCAAAATAACCGTCTTCCAACAGATCGACCTGTTATATGTCACTCCATATTCTGCGAGAGATCCTTTAGACTGGCGAATGCCGATTACTTCTTCCAGTGTATCGTAGGGTTTCCCTACAGGAGATAACAATTCATCACCGGGTCTTAAGTTTGCCGATAACGCAAGTGCAAGTGCATGTGTACCGCATGTAATCTGCGGACGCACAAGAGCCGCTTCTGTATGAAATGCCGCCGCATATACTTCTTCCAGCGTATCGCGTCCTTGATCGTTATAACCGTATCCACTTGCATAATTAAAGCAGCTTTCATTTACCCGGCATTGCTGCATGGCAGAGATCACCTTCAGTTGATTATATTCTGCATTACTGTCGAATTCTGCAAATCGTTCTTTCAGACCTTCCTCTATCTTCTGCCCATATATCCACACATCTTCTGAAATTCCCAACTGTCGGTATATCGTTTTTGTTTCTGTATTACTCATATATATTTTCCTCTTTTTTTATTAGTTTTTCTCTTTAATCTTGTAAAGTTTTCGTTATATTGATCCATTATTTTGTTGGTTTTATATTTTATACTAAAATCTGCTTTTTTCTCAACTCTTCGATCATAAAATCAAGAATATGTTCCTCGTCGTCTCCGATAACGGCACGATCTATCCATGTGACATCCTTTTCTCGCTTAAACCATGTAAGCTGGCGCTTGGCAAAATGTCTTGTATCGCGTTTTATAATACGTACCGCCTCTTCCAATGAATACTCTCCGTTCATATATGCATACAATTCTTTATACCCAAGTCCCTGCATCGCTGTAGAAGTTGAACTCACGCCTCGGTCTTTTAAGAAACGAACTTCCTCTTCTAAACCTGATTCCATCATAAGATCTACGCGTCGGTCAATACGTTCATACAGTTTTGCTCTGTCGTCTGTCAAAACAAAATATGCATATTGATACGGAGATTCCTTTTCTCTTTCCGCTTCATTATGTTCGGATATTTTCATTCCTGTCTGATGATAAAATTCAAGCGCACGTATTGTCCGTTTTATATTATTTGTATGAATCTGCAATGCCGACTTAGGATCTACTTCCGTCAACATTGTATGCAAGTATTCTGCCCCTTTTTCCTTTGCGAGAATCTCCAGTTTTTTCCGATAATCATTTGGAGAATCATTTTCCGTAAAATCAATATTATAAAGAACCGATTGGATATAAAAACCGGTTCCTCCTACAATCAAAGGAATTTTTCCCTTTTCATAAATCTGTTCCATTTCCTCAAGAGCCATCTTCTGAAAACGAACAACATTAAATTCCTCTTCCGGCTCGAGAATATCAATCAAGTGATGCGAAATCCCGCTCATTTCACTGCGCGTAATCTTTGCCGAACCGATATCCATATGTTTATATACCTGCATAGAATCTGCCGAAATAATTTCTGCCCCTATTCTTTTTGCAAGCCCTATAGATGCTTTTGTTTTTCCGACCGCTGTAGGTCCGGCCAAAATAATCAGTGGTTTTTTCATTTATACAATCCTCTTAAACTTCTTCTCTAATTCTCGTTTCGTCATGGCAATGATCGTCGGTCTTCCGTGGGGACAATGATACGGATTATCTAAAGTAAGTAATTCACCGATCAGAGCGTCTACTTCTTTTGCCGATAAACGGTTATTGCCTTTTACCGCCGCCTTACAAGACATAGACGCTACCTTTTCATCAATCAAATCAGGAGTCATAGATGTGTTTATCCCATCTGCCAGATCGTCGATCATCTCCATAAGAAGTTCTTTTTTTGCGATACCGAACAAATTATCCGGCACTGCCTGACAGCATATTCTTCTCCTCCAAAATGTTCGATTTCAAAACCGATTCTCGTAAAACGATCTATATGCTCCTCCAAAAGCTGAGCTTCCTGCATCGAAAGCGATAAAATGATCGGAGGGCTTAAATACTGAGATGTATATTCCCTGGATTTCATCTCTTTTAAAGTTCTCTCATACATCACTCTTTCATGCGCGGCATGCTGATCTATAATATAAAGACTGTCTTGGAATTGTACAAGCCAGTATGTATCGAACACCTGACCGATCAATGTGTATTCTGCCTTCACTTCACGCTTCAAGAAATTTTCTTCAAACAGATCCATCTGCTTCGGAGTCTTGTCTGCCTCTTTTGCCCGATATGCAGCAGCTTCCCGGATTCGTTCTGCCTGTTGCTGCGGACGATAAATTTCCCCACGGTCTAAAACTTCTGCAGACGAGGAGCGTTCATGATATGCCTTCACCCTTTCCCGCATTTTCCTTATAAAATAATCTTCATCATGAATTTGAGGTTCAGACTGCAAAACAGATTCTTTATCTGCCTCGATAGCAGACGTCTGTTTCCGGGCTTGCCCCTGTTCTTCATCCTGTACTTTTTCCCGTACTTGCTCCGGTTTCGTTTCCTGCGCTTTCTCCCGTACTTGCTCCGGTTCTCTTTCCTGCATCTTTTCCCGGATTTTTTCTATTGGATCATATTTTGTATTTTCTATAGATTTGGGTTTCAGCAAAAACGGACTTTCTTTTTTCTTTTGAGCTGCATCTGCCGGATCCGGAACTGTAGCTGTTTGAATCAATTCAGGTTCAAGAAGCCTTCTGTGAACAGCTTCGTACATTGTATTGTAAACTTCCTGCTGACGTTGAAAACGAAGCTCCATTTTCGTCGGGTGAACATTTACGTCAATAAGATCCCCTTCTACCTGGAAATGAAGAACAGCAAACGGAAATTTATGCTGCATCGTAAAATCTTTATAAGCGTCTTCCAGCGACTTAGAGAGCATTGCACTTTTTACATAACGCCCGTTCACAAAGAAATTTTCAAAATTCCGGTTTCCTCGGGTGATGACCGGTTTACCTAAAAATCCGGAAATAGAAAGACCGTCTTTTTTATAATCAAGTTCCAAAAGATTCGACGTCACTTCGCGTCCATATACATTATAAATCACATCTTTTAGTTTTCCGTTTCCTGACGTCCGAAGTTTTTCTTGTCCGTTATTGATAAATAAAAATGAAACTTCCGGATGTGACAGCGCCAGATGGATCAACAGATCCTGCACATGCCCCGCCTCTGTCACCGGTGTTTTTAAAAATTTTCGCCTCGCGGGTATATTATAAAATAACTGATGAATAAGAAAAGTCGTTCCGTTGGGAGCTCCTGTCTCTTCCAATGCAGTCTCTTTTCCGCCTTCTATGACATATTTTATTCCACTTTGTCCTTCCTCTGTTTTTGTGATAACTTCTGTTCTTGTTACCGCGGCAATACTCGACAAAGCTCCCCACGAAATCCGAGAGAATGTATGGATACAAGGTCTTCCGCTGTACGGATCTTACTAGTTGAATGGCGCAAAAAAGCACATCTTACTTCATCTGCTTCAATCCCGCATCCATTATCTGTAACACGGATAAATGAAATTCCTCCGTCTTTAATTTCGACTGTAACAGAGGTGGCTTTCGCATCAATCGCATTTTCAACCAGTTCTTTCACAATAGACGCGGGTCTTTCAATAACTTCCCCGGCTGCGATCTTATCAATCGTTATCTGATCTAAAACTTGAATATGAGGCATGACTGCTCCTTTTCTTTTTGATTTTATCAACTTTACCAACGGTTCTTTAATTTATTCTGTAATCTGTATATCGTATTAAGAGCATCGATCGGAGTCATATTTCCAACGTCAAGATTTTTCAATTCTTCAAGAACATCGTCATCTTTTACTGTGTCAAAGAGCGACATCTGCGCAATATCTACATCATCGTATTTTTTTACTTTCGGTTTCTTTTTTACGACACGTTCTTTTGACGCAATCTCACTTACTCTTGCCGTAATATCTTCATCACTTAGCTCTTCTACAATCTCTTTTGCGCGGCCGATCACAAGCTCCGGAACACCTGCAAGTTTTGCAACTTGAATTCCGTAACTTTTATCTGCTCCGCCTTTGACAATCTTTCGTAAAAATACAATGTCATCACCTTTTTCTTTTACCGCGATACAGTAATTGTTTACATTATCGATTTTTCCTTCCAGTTCTGTCAGTTCATGATAATGTGTTGCGAACAGCGTTTTTGCACCTAAAAGTCTGCTGTCGCTTATATATTCGATCACCGCCCAGGCAATCGACAATCCGTCAAACGTACTTGTGCCTCTCCCGATTTCATCAAGAATCAACAGGCTTTTTGACGTAGCGTTTCTAAGAATATTTGCAACTTCCGTCATTTCAACCATAAATGTACTCTGACCGGAAGCAAGATCGTCCGAGGCTCCGACTCTTGTGAAAATACGGTCTGAAAGACCGATATTAGCGCTTTTGGCAGGTACAAACGAGCCGATCTGCGCCATAAGAGCAATGAGCGCCGTTTGACGCATATACGTCGATTTTCCTGCCATATTCGGTCCTGTAATAATAGAAATCCGGTGTTTTTTATCATCAAGATATGTATCGTTTGAAATAAACATTTCATTCGGGATCATCCGCTCTACAACAGGGTGACGTCCTTCTTTTATATCAATTACTCCTTTTTCGTTGATCTTAGGCCGAACATAGTTATTGCGTTCCGCAACGAGAGCAAGGGAAGCAAAGGCGTCAAGCGCCGCTACTGCTTTAGCGGTTTTTTGGATACGCTCTATCTGACTTGCAATCAAATCTCTTACTTCACTGTACAGTTCATATTCCAATGCATAAAGTTTGTCCTCCGCTCCAAGTATCATGTCTTCTAATTCTTTCAGCTCGGGAGTAATATATCTTTCTGCATTTGCCAATGTCTGTTTCCGTGTATAATATTCCGGAACCATTTCTTTGTAAGAGTTTGTCACCTCTAAATAATATCCGAATACTTTATTGTACTTAATCTTTAGATTTTTAATCCCGGTCTTTTCACGCTCGTCATTTTCAAGCTTTGCCAACCAGTCTTTTCCATCGGACTTTGCGCGGCGCAGCTTATCAACTTCTTCGTTATAACCGTCATTAATAATATTTCCTTCTTTCATCGCAATGGGAGGATCTTCCCGGATTGCTTTTTTTACAAGTATACAGAGATCTTCAAGAGGATCAAGATCAACAGCAAGATCTTTTAAAAGTTCTGCTTTCATTTCTTGTAATATATACAAAAGTGCGGGAAGCATCTCCAGAGAACTTCTAAAGGCAGTCAGGTCTCTTGGATTGCAGATCCGTACGCTATCTTTGTGATCAGTCGTTCCAAATCATACACAGGAGACAGATATTCTCTGATTTCTTCACGAGAAATCGCCTGTTCTTTCAATTCCTGTACTGCATCCAGACGACGAATAATCTCTGTCTTATCGATCAGCGGCTGCTCCACATATTTTCTCAATGTACGAGCTCCCATTGCTGTCTTTGTTTTATCGAGAACCCACAGAAGAGATCCCCTTTTTTGTTTTTCACGGAGAGTTTCGCAAAGTTCAAGATTTCTTCTTGTCGAACTGTCGATCATCATAAACTTGCCTGCGGCATAAGGCGTAATATGTGTCAGATTTGAAAGCGAGTTTTTCTGTGTTTCCAACAGATACTGCAGAAGAGCTCCGGCGCTGATGATTCCGCAATCATAATCTGCAAGTCCAAGTCCGGCAAACGAGGAAACCTCAAAATGTTCCAAAAGTTTTTTACGGCATACTTCATCGTCAAAATACCATGATTCAAGCGAATAAATCGTAATTCCAAGCCGATCTTTCATTCCGTCCATGTCGACGCCGCTCATATAAAACGCTTCATTGCATATAATCTCCGACGGTGAGAATCGATAGATTTCATCTAATAATTTCGCACTGTCCGGAATCTCCGTTACAAAATAATCTCCCGTCGAAATATCGGCAACAGAAACGCCGTACTTGTCTGCAATATATACAATACACATAATATAGTTGTTCTTTGTTTCGTCCAACGCTTGTGTATCAAGATTTGTTCCCGGGGTTACGATACGTACAACTTCCCTTTTAACGATTCCTTTCGTCGTTTTCGGATCTTCTACCTGTTCGCAGATTGCCACTTTATAGCCTTTGGCAACAAGTCTGTTTAAATATCCTTCTACGGCATGATACGGAACTCCGCACATAGGCGCCTTTTCTTCCTGCCCGCAGTTTTTCCCGGTTAAAGTGATTTCCAACTCCCTTGATGCAGTCAGGGCATCTTCAAAAAACATTTCATAGAAATCACCCAATCTATAAAATAGAATGCAGTCTTGATATTGAGACTTTGTCTCCATATACTGCTTCATCATTGGTGTTAATTCAGCCACATTCCTACTCCTTTGTACATAAAAATAACAGTTTTAAACATAGTACCACTACGCTCTTATTCTATGGTAGTATAGCATTTTTAGACAATGCGTTCAACATCAAGAATTCTAATGAGCAAAAATCGGCATCAGTTCATTTTGACCGCAATATAAATTTATAGAATATGAAAACCCGGCTTTATTTCTCTGTATAAATAGCAAAGCAGATATCCGCTTATAATAATCCCGAATATACATAGTCCCGAAAAAAGAACAGCGAACGGAAAGCAGATCTGCCCCATAAGGTGAAACGGCTGATCTGTATAATCCCAGACATTCCATCCCATAACTTTATTTACTATGATCCTGTGATAAATTCAGCAGATACTACAAACGCCGTACACCAAAGGACTTGTTTCCAGAGAGGCTCTCTCCACTTCGTCCATAACCCTTGTTGTGCGAAAAATATAAAACAGATTCCGCCCAACAAAAACATCGACCAATGAGAATATCCTCTGAAAATAATTTCTATCATATAATAAAGCGTTCCTCCCAACGCTCCCATAAACAAATATTCACTTAATTTTTTCATTTTCATCTTCCGGACTCATCTCCTGTTTTTATCTCTTATTATAGTCTGAACATTTTAAAAAAATATATAACATATTCCTTTTCGACTTTCAAAATAATTGCCTAAGTTATCACTGTATGATATAATAAATAAGATTATGGACAGTTCAAAGTATCCGAGACCACTGAAAAATATATTTTTCGTAAAATATGTTTTTCAGTAGTTTCGGGACATTTGTAAAAACCGTTCACGATTGATGACAACATAGATTGAAAAGGAGAATAACATGTACAAAATGTATGAAATGGAACTTGCAGGCAGAACACTGCGTGTAGATGTAGACAGAGTTGCCAAACAGGCAAACGGCGCTGTTCTGATGCATTACGGAGACACAACTGTTTTGTGTACATCAACGGCATCTGAAAAGCAAGAGACGGAATTGATTTTTTCCCTCTTAGTGTTGAATATAACGAAAGACTTTACGCTGTCGGAAAAATCCCGGGAGGATTTAATAAAAGAGAAGGGAAAGCATCCGAAAACGCAATTTTAACCGACCGAGTTATCGATCGTCCGATGCGCCCTCTTTTCCCGAAAGATTATCGAAATGACGTAACTTTGGAAAACCTTGTAATGTCAGTAGATCAGGACTGCAGCCCGGAACTTACCGCAATGCTTGGAGCTTCTCTTGCGACAAGTATTTCCGATATTCCGTTTGACGGCCCGATATCTACAACACAGGTCGGACTCATTGACGGAGAGTTTGTGTTTAACCCGACGGCAGCTCAAAGAGAAGTTTCTGATCTCGCACTTACGGTTGCTTCTACAAAAGAAAAAGTGATTATGATCGAAGCCGGAGCGAACGAAGTTCCGGAAGACCGCATGATCGAAGCAATTTTTGCAGCACATGAATTAAACCAGAAAGTCATTGCTTTTTTCGATACGATCGTTGCAGAATGCGGAAAGCCGAAACATGAGTATGAAAGCTGTGCGATTCCCGAAGAACTGTTTGACGCAATCAAAGAAATCGTACCGCCTGCCGAAATGGAACAAGCTGTATTTACAGACGAAAAGCAGATAAGAGAAGACAATATTCGTCAGATTACAGAAAAATTAGAAGAAGCATTTATAGATAATGAAGAATGGCTCTCTCTCCTTGGCGAAGCATTTACCAATATCAGAAAAAAACTGTAAGAAAAATGATCTTAAAAGATCACAAAACGTCCTGACGGACGCGCTATCGATCAGATCAGACCTCTTGCAGCAGAAGTGGATCTTCTTCCAAGAGTCCATGGTTCTGCAATGTTTACAAGAGGACAGACCCAGATTTGTACGGTAACGACACTGGCGCCTTTGTCTGAAGCACAAAGACTTGACGGTCTTGATGAATCAGAAACGACTAAGCGATATATGCACCATTATAATTTCCCTTCATATTCTGTAGGTGAAACAAAACCGTCAAGAGGACCTGGAAGACGTGAGATCGGACATGGTGCGCTGGCAGAAAGAGCTCTTCTCCCGGTACTTCCAAGCGAAGCCGAATTTCCATATGCCATCCGTACAGTATCTGAAACATTTGAATCAAACGGCTCTACTTCACAGGCAAGCGTATGCGCATCCAGTATGTCGCTTATGACAGCCGGAGTACCGATCAAAGCTGCAGTAGCCGGTATTTCCGCAGGTCTTGTAACTGGAGATACAGACGATGACTATCTTGTTCTTACCGATATCCAGGGACTGGAAGACTTCTTCGGAGATATGGACTTTAAAGTAGCCGGTACACATAAAGGTATTACAGCTATTCAAATGGATATTAAGATTCACGGACTTACAAGACCGATCATTGAAGAGGCAATTTCTGCGACAAAGAAAGCCAGAACCTATATCATTGACGAAATCATGAATAAGGCAATTTCTGAACCAAGAGCAGAAGTCGGTGAATTTGCACCTAAGATCATTCAGATGCAGATCGATCCGCAAAAGATCGGCGATGTTGTAGGACAGCGCGGAAAAACGATTAACGCAATCATCGAACAGACAGGTGTGAAGATTGACATTGATGATGAAGGTTCCGTTTCCATTTGTGGTACAGAAAAAACAGCAATGGAAAAAGCTGCGAAGATCATACACACGATCGTAACTGACTTTGAAGCAGGTCAGGTCTTTGAAGGAAAAGTTATAAGTATTAAAGAATTTGGCGCTTTTCTTGAGTTTGCACCGGGAAAAGAAGGTCTCGTTCATATCTCAAAAATCGCTAAAGAACGTGTAAATAAAGTTGAAGATGTACTCTCTCTCGGAGATGTTGTAAAAGCTGTTTGCCTTGGAAAAGACAAAATGGGAAGATTCAGCTTCAGCATCAGAGACGTTGCAGAATAATAATTAAGGGCAAGTTGAGATAGCGTAGTAGAGGCAAAATTTCCCAATCGCCCTCATCCCGCCCAAATTAAAAATTGAGACTCAGTACGGAGGATGATTCCTCTGTATTGGGTCTTTTTCTAAAACGGTCATACACACCAAGATCCTTCCAGACAAGGAATTAGACTTTCCGCCATATAAAAAAGGAACAGATCAAATCTGCCCCTTTTTTGCTTACATTGAAACCTCTGACTATTTTCTGAGTCCGAGTTTCTCAATCAATGCACGATATCTTTCAATATCTACTTTTTTAAGATATGCAAGAAGACCTCTTCTCTGTCCTACCATCTTAAGAAGACCTCTTCTTGAGTGGTGATCTTTCGGGTTTGCTTTGAAGTGATCTGTCAGTTCGTTGATTCTTGCTGTAAGAATTGCGATCTGTACTTCCGGTGATCCTGTATCACCTTCGCTTCTTCCATACTCTTTGATGATTGCCTGCTTTTTGTCCTTTGCGATCATGTTGTAACTCCTCCTTAAATACTTTTATAAACGCCTGATATTAAGTAACGGTCGGAGTGATCCGATTACCGAACATCGGCTGGTTTTCTAACCTCAAGTAGTATATCATATGCCACTTACAATGTAAAGAATTTATTTTAGATTTCTTTTGAAGCCTTAAAGTAGTCTTTTCCATAACGGAGATCTTTCGCCACTTGTTTTTTTAATTCGTTCACAGAAGAAAATCTTATCTCGGGTCTTTCAAAATCACAAAATTCCACCGTAATTTCTTTCCCGTATGCATCTCCTTCATAATCATAAACAAATACTTCGACAAGACGCTTGTGTTCTTCCGTAACTGTCGGCTTCACCCCTACGTTTCCAATGCCGTTGTACCATTTTCCGTCTATATTGATACGGCAGACATACACTCCGAATCTTGGCAGTATTTTTTTTTCTTCAGGCTCGACATTCATTGTAGGAAAGCCGAGCGTCCGCCCCAGTTGTCTGCCATGCCGAACAATTCCGGTTACTCCATACCGATATCCGAGAAGCTCTGCCGCAAGAGTTACATTGCCTTGTGAAAGGACATCTCTGATATAAGTACTGCTGATCACGATCTGATCATATCGTTCTTTTTCGATGACATCCAGCGTATATCCCCCTTTTTCGGAAAACATTTTCAACATTTCTGTATTTCCTCGTTTTTCATGACCAAAAGCAAAGTCTGTTCCTACAACAATATGCGCCGCATGAAGTTTTTCGCACAAGATGTTCTTAATAAACACTTCCGCTTCCATTTCACGCAGTTCTTTCGTAAAAGGATATTCGATCAAACAATCGATTTTCCCTTCAAGATGACTCCGCCTCTCCTGCTTTGTCATTAACGACTCCCGGTGCATATCGAAAGCACAGAGGACGCTTTTACAATTTTCTCCCGAATAAGCGCATATTTTATCGATCAGTTTTTGATGTCCTTTATGAAGACCGTCAAACTTGCCGAGAGTTAACGCTGTCTTTTCTATTCCTGCATATTGCTCAATCCCCGTGATGTACTCCATGATCTACTCTTCCTTTTATCCGCTTCATATCATTCTCATCTCATTTACATAATTTGAAACGAATTTTTCTATTTTCCATCAGCATCGAAAAACATTTTTTCGATTCTGAATAACTGCCTTTGTTTTTGATAAGAGTATATAGCGATAAACCGTCCCTGCTCATCGTATACTCTATATTTTTTATATCTAGAAAAAATGTCGGAAAGATCATCCTCTCCTCCGTCTTTTCCGGGTAAAATCAAATTTTTCGCAGACTCTTTCGGAAAAGGATTTCCGTTATATGCCAACTGAGCCTGGCGTCCTGTTACGATTATCTTAGGATATTCGACAAATACTTCATCCAGAGGCAATATTATTTCTTCTGTCCTTCCTTCATTCTTCGCCTTTTCAATATCTGCAAGCTTCATACTGTCTTTTAACTCAAACCGACTGACTTTTGTACGAAGCAGTGATTCCATACATCCGCCAACGCCAAGAACTTCTCCTACATCATTACATAAAGTACGGATATATGTTCCCTTTGAACAAGAAACTTCCATCCGTATGCGAGGAAGTTTCATTTCCTTGATCCGAATGTCATAAATCTGTACTTTTCTGCTTTTCCGTTCTACGACTTTCCCTTCCCTAGCCAATTCATAAAGCTTTTTCCATTTACTTTTAGTGCAGATACATAGGAGGAATCTGATCATATTCCCCTATAAAACTTTCAATACATTTTTTTGCTGTTTCTTCAGTGATTTCCGATGGATCACATTCTTTTAAAACAGTCCCTGTAATATCTTGAGTATCTGTTTCTTTTCCAAGCAAAAGCACCGCTTCATACGTTTTATCTTTATCTGTCAGCAGATCACATACTTTTGTTGCCCGTCCAAGACATACCGGAAGCACTCCTTCCGCATCCGGGTCAAGCGTTCCGGTATGACCGATCTTCTTTTGTCCGAAGATTCCCCGAAGACGAGCCACCACATCATGCGATGTATAACCTTTTTCTTTGTAAATATTTAAAATTCCGTTTATCATACTTCTGATTCTAGTCCTTATTTCATTGCGGAATCACTGATTTTTCTTCCAGTTTTTCAAACTGACGGGCGATCTGCTCGGTAATATTGTTGATCACGTCATGTGCAGATCCTGTCATTGTCACACCTGCCGCCCGTATGTGTCCGCCGCCTCCGAAATGTTTTGCGATTACACTCACATCAATATATTGTTTAGAACGAAGGCTTACTTTATATTTTTGAGGTTCAAGCTCATGTAAGAAGATAGCGACTTCCACACCTTTTGTCTGCCTGAGAATACTTACTACCCCTTCCAGATCAGACGGCTCTGCATGGAAAAATTCCATCGAACTTTTGCGGATAACCGACACAACGCATTGACGATCCATAATGAGCATACTCTCAAGGAGCGCTCTTCCCAAAATCTGGTTTTGCACATATGTTTTTTCGTAAAAGGTTTGCTCAATGATCGCGTTTCCGTTTATCCCTTTTCTCATCAGTTTAGCCGCATTTTCCATCGTTTCCGGCGATGTGCACGAATATCTGAAAACACCTGTATCGTGAGCAATTCCCATATAAAGAGCTTCTGCCGATTCTTTTGATATTTTCTCTTCATCGAGCAAAGTAACTACAAGCTCAGACGTAGAACTTGCATCCGGAACAATATAGTTCAAGTCTGCAAACGATTCGTTGCTGATGTGATGATCGATGCAAACCGTCTCTTTTGCGTTTTCAAAGACCGAACTTGAAAATCCAAGTCTCATCGGATCTGCACAATCAAGACAGATAAACAGATCATACGGCGTTTCGTTATTGTTTACTTCTGAACGAACTTCATCTGTTCCTTTGATCAGACGAAATGTCTCAGGTATTTTTTCCAGATAAACGTCTGTCTGAATATGCGGATATTCTTGTTTTAAATAAAGATATAACCCCATTACCGATCCGATGCAATCGCCATCCGGGCGGACGTGTCCGCCCAGGGCAATTTTTTTCTTCTCTTTCAGCAGCTCTTTTAAATCAATTTTTTTACTATTCATCAATATCACCGGCCTCATCTTTCAGATCCTTTGTAACCTCGTCGATCTTCTTGCTGATATTTACGCCATATTCGATCGACTGATCTACAATAAACTTAATCTCCGGAGTGTTTCTCATATTAATCGTTCTGGCAAGCTCACGACGGATAAATCCTTCAGCGCTTTGCAGCCCTTTGATCGTATCCTGCTGTGCCTTTTCATCTCCGAGTACGCTGATATATGCTTTGCATGTTTTCAGATCCGGCGCCACTTCCACTGCCACCACAGATGTCATGGGCGACACTCTCGGATCTTTGATCCCGCCACGCAGTATATTGCTCAGTTCTCTTTGAACTTCCGCATTTACACGGGTATTTTTTATGCTGTTTTTTCTCATTAATGTCTCCCTCTTTTCATCTGCGAAACCAATCATTCGGTTTTTTTGAATCAAATTTATTTTCTCTCAGTCTCAACCATTTTATAAGCTTCAACCTGATCTCCTTCTTTGATATCATTATAATTTTCAAATACAAAACCACATTCATATCCGGCTCTTACTTCTTTTACATCGTCTTTAAAACGTTTCAAAGATGCCAGCGGTCCGTCAAATACTACGATTCCGTCACGGATAAGACGTACAGAACAGTTTCTTTCAAAAATACCGTCCTGAACATAAGATCCTGCAATCGTTCCGACTCCGGATGCTTTAAATGTCTGACGCACTTCCGCGTGACCGAGAATTTTTTCCTCAAATACCGGATCAAGCATTCCTTTCATTGCAGCTTCCACATCTTCTATCGCATTATAAATGACTCTGTAAAGTCTTAAATCAACGCCTTCTCTATCGGCGATTTCTTTTGCCGTCGCATCCGGACGTACATTAAATCCGATAATGATCGCATTGGAAGCCGATGCAAGGCTGACGTCCGATTCATTGATTGCGCCTACTCCACCGTGAATGATCTTGATTACAACTTCATCATTTGAAAGTTTCAAAAGACTCTGTTTGATTGCTTCTACTGAACCTTGAACATCTGCTTTTACGATAATGTTGAGTTCTTTCAAATTGCCTTCCTGTATCTGGCTGAACAGATCATCAAGAGACATTCTTGATTTTGTCTCATCAAGAAGTTTCACTTTATTCTGAGCGATAAACGTCTCTGCAAAACTTCTTGCATCCTTTTCGGAATCACATCCGACAAACACTTCTCCCGCATTTGGAACATCATTTAATCCGAGAATCTCTACCGGCTGTGACGGACCTGCCTCTTTCACCCTTCTGCCTTTATCGTCCATCATCGCACGAACGCGACCATGTGCGCTTCCTGCCGCGATTGCATCTCCGACATGAAGAGTACCTTTCTGAACAAGAACTGTCGCAACAGATCCTTTTCCTTTATCAAGTTCCGCCTCGATCACAAGACCTCTTGCCGCACGGTTCGGATTTGCTTTTAACTCCATAACTTCTGCTGTCAGAAGAACCATTTCAAGAAGCTCCGGAATTCCTTCTTTTGTATGTGCGGATACAGGAACAAAAATCGTACTTCCGCCCCAATCTTCCGGAATCAACTCATATTCTGTCAGTTCTTGTTTCACACGTTCGATATTTGCACTTGGTTTATCAATCTTATTGATTGCAACAATAATTTCAATTCCGGCAGCTTTTGCATGATTGATTGCTTCTACTGTCTGAGGCATTACTCCGTCGTCTGCCGCTACGACAAGAATGGCGATATCCGTAGAGCTTGCACCGCGCATACGCATTGCCGTAAACGCCTCATGTCCCGGCGTGTCGAGGAACGTAATTTTTTCTCCGTTTGCTTCTACAACATATGCTCCGATATGCTGAGTGATACCACCTGCTTCACGATCGATCACATTTGAGTGACGGATCGCATCAAGAAGAGATGTTTTACCATGGTCAACGTGTCCCATAACGCATACGACCGGAGGACGTTTTACCATCATATTTTCATCTTCCTCTTCCTCTTTTAACAGTTCTTCGATCACATCTACGACTTCTTCTTTTTCGCAGAGAACTTCAAATTCCATTGCGATCTCTTCTGCAGTATCATAATCGATTTCCTGATTCACTGTTACAACTTTTCCTTGAAGGAACAGTTTTTTCACGATAACAGAAGGAACAATCTTCATTTTATCTGCAAGTTCTTTGATCGTAAGAACTTCCGGAATTACAATCTGTTTAATCTTTTCTTCTTTCTTCTCTTCTTTCGGCTGCGGTCTTTTCACTTCTGCTACCTGTTTTTGTTTTTTGCCTTTTTTGCCTTTTCCGTCAAAGGCTTCGTCTCTGTATTCTTTTTTCTTATTATCACGTTCTTTATCTTTCGCCTTATTACGCTGGCTCTTCTGCTGCTCCACGATCGGTGCCGCCACATCATCTCTTCGTGACTCTCTTTTCTCTCTGTCAGATCGACCGTTTTGTCCTCCCGGTCTGCGGTCTCTGTCTCCGCCTCGGCTCTGTCTTCCGTCACCGAACTGACGATTTCCCTGTGGTCTTTCCTGGCGCGAACGATCATTGGATCCGCGATCGAATCTGCCTTGTCTGTCAGACGGTTTTCCGTCTCTTACCGGCTTTCCGTCTCTGTTTTCTCTTACCGGACGATCATTGGACTGTCTTGCTTCACGATTTTCTCTTGCCGGACGGTCATTCTCTGTTCTTTTTTCCTTTTCGGACTGTACCTGTACCGGTTTTTCCGCACGTGCCGGCTGTTGTTTTTCCTGACGTACTCCCTGCGGCTTTTCCGCTGCTGACTGCGCTTGCGTACCCGGTCGTTTTTCTGTAGTTGAATGTTCGGCAGCAGTTTCGGCTTTTACAGTTTGAGCAGGAACCGGCCGCGCAGCCTGTGACTTTTCTGCACCTGACTTTTCCGAACGTGCTCCCTGTGATGCCGGACGCGTCGTCGCTGCCTTTGCCTCGTTTTGACGCGCACTCTGCTGTGGACGCGCAGACTTTTGAGCCGGACGTTTTCCCTGTATGCGACTGCTGTTTTTAGAGTTTTGCGGACGAATCACAAATGCCAGATTTTTCTTTTTCGGAGCTTCTTCTCCCTCTGACTTTCCTTCTGATCTTGTGTTTTTTTCTTTTCGGATCTCATCTGCTATATTGTCCTCGATCGAACTCATATGATTTGACACCTCCACATTTTTCTTATGCAACAAATCGATGAGCTCTTTATTTTCCATTCCAAGCTCTTTCGCAAGTTCATGTACCCTCATTTTTGTCATATTAAAACTACCTCCTTATGCAATATCCTCTCGGTTTTTCAGCTCTCTTTGAATTCCATCTGCAAATCCTTCGTCAAGTATCGCCAGAGATGCACGGAACTCTTTTCCCATTGCATGCCCTAAGGTATCTTTATCTCCGTAGAAACAAAATGGAACTTTATAAAACTTACACATATCCCCGAATTTTTTCTTCGTGTTCTCCGATGCGTCACCGGCGACAATGACAAACTTCGCTTTTCCTGATTTCGTCTCGCTTTCTGTCATTGCCTCGCCGCTTACACATTTTCCGGCCTTCATCGCCAGTCCGATCAGGGAAAGGACCTTATCTCTCTTACTCAAGCTCTCCCATCTCCTTTTCCATTCTCTCATATACTTCCGGCGGTATTGCCTGCTTAAATGACCGTTCCAATCCACGGTTTTTCACAGCTTTCTGAAAGCATTCTACGCTCCGGCAAAGATAAGCGCCTCTGCCGTTTGCTTTTCCAAGTGCATCCACGACGAATTCTCCGGTTTCTGTCCTGAGTATTCGCAGCAATTCTTTTTTAGGTTTCATTTCTCCACACCCTACACATTTACGCATAGGAATTTTTTTATTAACTGCCAAATAACCCACTCCTTTAGATATTACTCATTCTCTGTCTCGATAAATTCAATTTCTTCCGACTCTTCGTTCTGATCTTCTGCCGCTTCATCATAAGACTCTTCACTGTATTCTTCGTTATACTCTTCCTCGTAATCTCCTGTATAACCTTCTTCACCAACAAGTCCCATCTCTTCCATATAATTTTCTGGAAGTTCTCCTGCCTCTATCGCCTGTGTCTCGCTCTTAATATCAATCTTATATCCTGTAAGTCTTGCAGCAAGACGTGCATTCTGCCCTTCTTTTCCGATTGCAAGTGAAAGCTGATAGTCGGGAACGATCACACTCGCGATTTTTTCTTCCGGATCTGCCATTACAGAAATCACTTTTGCAGGGCTAAGTGAATTTTCTATCAGAAGCGCCGGATTCTCATCCCAGTTGATAATATCGATTTTTTCACCGCGAAGTTCCTGAACAACTGCGTTTACTCGTGCTCCGTTCATTCCCACACAAGCGCCTACGGGATCTACATTCGGATCGTTTGACCATACAGCCATTTTTGTACGGGAACCTGCTTCTCTTGCAATGCTCTTAATTTCAACTGTACCGTCTCTTACTTCTGCCACCTCTGCTTCAAAAAGACGTTTCACAAGTTCGGGATGTGTACGGGATACAAGTATCTTCGGTCCTTTCGGAGTATTTTTCACTTCTACTACATACAGTTTAATACGTTCTGTAGGTTTAAAATGTTCCCCTTTCACCTGCTCGTTCTCAGTAAGCATTGCATCTGCTCTTCCAAGATTAATACTGATATTTTTCCCGACATATCGCTGAACAACACCTGTCACAATATCTTTTTCTTTTTCAAAATACTGGTCAAATACAACTTTTCTTTCTTCTTCTCTTATTTTTTGAAGAATCAGGTTCTTTGCATTCTGAGTCGCAATACGCCCAAACTCTTTTGAGTGTACCGGAATCTGTGCGATATCGCCGACCTGTAATGCAGAATCCAGCTTTTCCGCTTCTTCGAGACTGATCTCCAACGCAGGATCTTCTACCTCTTCTACTACATTTTTCTCTGCATATACAGCATAATCGCAAGTATCACGATCCATGATTACTTTAATGTTATCCGATGTTCCGAAATGATTCTTACATGCGCTGATCAGCGAATTTTCAATCGCATCCATCATAACATCTTTACTGATATTTTTTTCTTTCTCAAGAATTGTCAACGCTTCCATTAACTCTGTGTTCATTTTGTCATTTCCTCCTAAATTTTAAAAATCCAAAGCAAGACGAATCAATGCAATTTCTGCTCTGTCAAATACTTGTTCTGTTTCATCTTCATATATAATGGTCACAGTGTTTTCATCAAACCCTTTCAAAATACCGGTAAATTCTTTCTGACGATCGATTGCCCGGTAAGTACGGATCTCTACTTCTTCTCCGATACTTCTCTTAAAATCTTTTTCTTTTTTTAACGGTCTGCCAAGCCCCGGTGAGCTCACCTCAAATACATAAGAATCCGGGATATAATCTTTTTCATCGAGAATATCCGAAAACTTTCTGCTGACCGCCTCACAGTCATCTACCGTAATCCCGCCCGGTTTATCGATATACGCACGAAGATACCATGTTCCGGCTTCCTTGACATATTCTACGTCAACCAGTTCAAATCCAAGTGCAGACACGATCGGTTCTAAAAGTTCTTCTGTTTTCTGTTCATATTCTTCTCTTTTTGACACGCTATACTTCCTTTCTTCTCATTTGGCAGAAGCTATCTGCCGCTTATGTTTCTTTTGTTATCGTGAATTTACAACTGAAAATATCTATAAGATATTTTTTGTCGTATGCATAGCAACAAAGAAGAGTGAACTTTCGTTCACTCTTCTGCCGGATTTCTATGTAACTATTTCATAGTATAGCACTGTTTTTTTTATATTGCAAGGCTTCTTCTCTATTTTCTTGCTTTTGTTCCTGCTCCATCACGTTTCGCCGTTTTCAATCGATTTAAGGAGACCTCTTTTTCATTATATAGAATCTTTGTTTCCGTTCCTTCTTCAAAAAGATATACCTTTTCCAGTTCATCTTTTTTCTGAAGACGGATACCTCTGACACCGACTGCAGCTTTTTTCTTTATAGGAACTTCCGTGGCCGGGAATCTCAAAAAGTACCCGTTCTTTGTCTGAAGAACGACATGCTTATTTTCATTAACAACCCGAACATCGACCAGAGAATCTTCTTCCTGAAGTTTTGTAGCCAGAATTGTTCGTTTTGCCACCTGAAATTCACTTCCGCTGACTTTTTTTACCATTCCCTGCGCCGTTGAAAACAAAAGCATGGCAAATCTCATCTGCTCGGAATCGTATACAGAGACAATCTGTTCATCAGAACTGGAGTAATTGCTGACATTGTCGATCGGAACTCCTTTATCCCTGAATTTTCCATAAGGAAGATCAATTACTTTCACCTGGTGCATTTTCCCGCTATTGGTAAAAATACATATTTTCCCCGTGTTCATACAATGGACAATATACTTATTCTCACTATCCGCCGCTTCCTTATTTCTTTCGTAAACGGCAACGTCTACTATTCTTGCATATCCGAACCGATCCATCAAAAATACGACTTCCTGCTCTTCGATCTTCTTCTCTTCAAAAACGGCTTCTTCAGCATTTTCAATGACTGTACGGCGCGCTTTTGCATATTCTTCTTTAAACGATTCAAGTTCTTCCACAATAACTTGCGCCATAGAATCATAATTATTGAGAATATCTTCATAACGCGCAATATTCTTCACCGTCTGTTCATGTTCCGCGATCAAAGCCTGTACTTCCAGACCGATGAGGCGATATAAGCGCATCTCGAGGATGGCAGCAGCCTGACGTTCTGTAAAGCGTAAAAGCACCGCCATCTTTTTGGAAATAGAAGATTTAAACTTAATATTATCTGTTACGCCATTTACAAGACATGCTTTTGCATCTTTTACAGATTTACTGCCTCGAAGGATTTCAATAATAAGATCGATCACATCACATGCTTTGATCAACCCCTCCTGCACCTCACTTTTTTCCTGTTCTTTTGCAAGAAGTGTTTTGTATTTTCTCGTCGCCAGTTCAAATCGAAAATCTACATGATGCTCAATGATCTTCTTAAGTCCGAGTGTTTCCGGTCTTCCGTCTGCAACTGCAAGCATATTCACGCCGAATGTGTCTTCAAGGCGCGTCTTTTTATAAAGCATATTTTTTAGATTTTCTACATCTGCGCCTTTTTTTAGTTCCAACACAATCCGAATTCCTTCTTTGGAAGATTGGTTTGAAATATCTGTGATATCTGTTGTTTTCTTTGTCTCTACCAGACCGGCTACATCATTTAAAAACTTCCCTATTCCCGCTCCGATCATCGTGTATGGGATCTCACTGATCACAAGCTGCTTTTTGCCGCCTTTTAATTCTTCTGTCTCTACTTTTCCCCGGACTTTGATCTTTCCCTGTCCCGTTTCATATATATTGATCAGATCATCTTTATTAACAACAATTCCGCCTGTCGGAAAATCAGGCCCTTTTATGTATTTCATCAGTTGTTTTGTAGTGATCGAATCGTTTTTAATATATGCCTTTACCGCATCGATCACTTCTCCGAGATTATGAGGCGGTATACTTGTCGCCATACCTACCGCAATTCCTTCCGCTCCGTTTACGAGGAGGTTTGGCACACGCATCGGAAGTACAAGCGGTTCTTTTTCTGTTTCGTCAAAATTCGGTCCGAAATCTACCACATCTTTATCTAGATCTGCAAGGCAGACTTCCTGCGTGAATTTCGTCAGTCTTGCCTCAGTATAACGCATTGCCGCAGCGCCGTCACCTTCTATCGAACCGAAGTTTCCGTGACCGTCTACAAGTACCATTCCTTTTTTAAACTCCTGAGCCATAACAACAAGAGATTCGTAGATCGAACTGTCGCCGTGAGGATGATATTTACCCATCGTATCTCCGACAATACGCGCGCATTTTCTGTACGGCTTATCATAGCGGATTCCCAGTTCGTACATATCATAAAGCGTACGGCGCTGAACCGGCTTCAGTCCGTCTCTTACATCCGGAAGTGCCCTGGAAATAATTACGCTCATCGCATAATCAATATATGATTTTTTCATAAGATCCGAATATTCCGTTCTTATGATCTGTGATTCACTGTTCATTTCTCGTCTCCTTCATTTCATTTTGCTCATATGACACAAAGCAAATCCATTTTCTGACACAAATCACGTCGACTCTGTTTCGTCATACAGATTATATATCAAGTTCCGCCTCTGTCGCATTTTCATAGATGAATGCCCGCCGCGGAGGCACTTCCGTTCCCATAAGCATCTCAGTCACACCGGAAGCCATTCTCGCATCTTCAATCTCAACAAGCTTTAAAAGACGTCTTTTAGGATCAAGTGTTGTTTCCCACAACTGTTCTGCATCCATCTCTCCAAGCCCTTTATACCTCTGAAGAGTAAACGGTCCTTTGTGTGTCCTTCGATATTTTTCAAGCGCCTTATCATCGTAAAGATATTCCTCTTCTCCGCTTTTCGGCATTGCCTTATAAAGCGGCGGCATTGCAATATACACGTGCCCCTCATAAATCAGTTCCGGCATAAACCGATAGAACAGCGTCAGCAAAAGTGTTGAAATATGAGCTCCGTCTACATCTGCATCTGCCATAATTATGATCTTATCGTATCGAAGCTTTGTAATATCGAAGTCATTGCCGTATCCTTCGGAAAATCCACATCCGAACGCATTGATCATCGTTTTTATTTCTGCATTCGCAAGGACTTTATCAATACTTGCTTTCTCCACGTTTAATATTTTCCCGCGAATAGGAAGAATCGCCTGAAAGTTTCTGTTTCTGGCCGTTTTTGCCGAACCTCCCGCCGAATCTCCCTCAACAATAAATATCTCGCACTTTTTCGGATCTCTGCTCTCGCAGTTTGCGAGTTTTCCGTTACTGTCAAACGAATATTTTTGCTTCGTCAAAAGATTCGTTTTCGCCTTTTCTTCTGTCTTACGGATTTTCGCCGCCTTTTCCGCACTTGACAATACCGTTTTTAAAACGTCCAGGTTACGGTCAAAATAAAGAACAATTTCATCTCCCGCAACTTTACCGACCGCTTTTGCCGCGTCGGGATTGTCCAGTTTTGTCTTTGTCTGCCCTTCAAATCTAGGATCCGGATGTTTGATCGAAATAATCGCCGTCATCCCGTTTCGGATATCAGCTCCCGTAAAGTTCGTATCCTTCTCTTTTAAAATACCGATTTCTCTTGCATACTGATTCATAACCGTCGTAAATGTCGTTTTAAATCCGGTTAAATGCGTTCCGCCCTCGGCATTGTAAATATTGTTGCAGAAACCGAGCACATTCTCATGAAATTCATTAACATACTGAAATGCCGCCTCCACTTCAATACCGTCTGCTTCCCCTTTAAAATAAACAGGCTCATGAAGCGCCTCTTTTTTCTTATTCAGATCTCTGATAAACCCGATGATTCCCTCCGGTTCATGATATTCGATATGCTCGGTCTGATCTCCTCTTTTATCTTCGAATATTATCGTCAGTTCCGGGTTAAGATATGCTGTTTCATGCAGCCTGCTTTTTACTTCCTCCGCCCGGAACTTCGTCTTTTCAAAAATCGTATCATCAGGCAGAAAATTAATTGTTGTTCCTGTCTTTTTTGTCTTTCCGATCTTAGGAAGAAGTCCGTTTTCCAGTTCAATGACAGGAACTCCGCGCTCATATCTGTCATGGTATACCGCCCCATCACGGCTGATCTTAACATCCATATATGTAGAAAGTGCATTTACAACAGAAGAACCGACGCATGAAGACCTCCGCTTGTCTTATACGCCGAATCGTCAAATTTTCCCCCTGCATGAAGTGTGGTAAACACAAGCCTTGCCGCAGAAATTCCTTTTTGATGCATATCAACCGGAATTCCCCTCCCGTTATCGGTTACTGTTGCCGTTCCGTCTTTTTCTAAAACAACACGGATTTCCGTACAAAATCCTGCCAGATGTTCATCCACGGAATTGTCCACAATTTCATAAATAAGATGATTCAGACCTTTTGTCGATACACTTCCGATATACATTCCCGGGCGTTTTCGTACCGCCTCTAATCCTTCCAATACAGAAATACTCCCTGCATCATATGTATTATTTCCAGCCATTTACCTTCTCCTTTACCGGATCATTCCTTCTATTTTTCTCGACTTCTTTTCTTATGCCGCACTAATTTTGTTTCACGCTATAACGAGATTGTACCCTCAGATGCCGGATGTTGTTCCTTTCATCTGAGGGTATTATTTTCTATGATACCACCCGTTTTCGATCTTGTAAATAGAATCCTTGTCATTCCAGTATAACTTCACACAGCGTATCTGCCACGACCTCCATCGCATTTTTCATTTCTTCTACAGTATTTGTCTGCGCACCGGCTTCAATCAACAGAGACTTCGGCAGCAGATGCAGATTATATCTATATGCCCGCAGATAAATATGTCTTGCAAACCCGGGATACATTCGTTCTGACGCAAGCTGCATCTGAAGAGAAAACGCCAGATTATCCTGTATGTACGGATTATAAAGATAATCGATATCTCCGTTTGTGCGAGATCGGCTCAATCCATTAAAATACATGATCTTTGCAGTCGGCTTTCCGTTTACTTCTGTGACTAAGTGCGTTCCCTCGGCAACGCCATCCCTATGAAGGTCGATTGCCACCTCGATCGTTGGGTTTGCCTCCAGAATCGGTCTGACAGACGCTTCTGCGTTTTCATATGCATTACTCCTGTCGAGCTGTCCGTTAATAATATCATATACCCCTGTGTCATGGATTGTTTTGATTCCCCGCTTATTTAAAAGCTCTGTCAGATATTCCCCTATTCCGACAATACTTGTGGCAGGATCTCCCGGAATTGAATCGACAAATTCCTCCTGTGAATGAGTATGAAATATCAATACTTTCGGACCATCTTCCTTTTTATTGATCTTCATACTCCTCCCAAGAAGGTCATCTGCATTCAACTGTTCAGGACCAATCATCGTAGAGCTGTCTACCGTATAAAAATTACTAAGCAAATAATCAAAATCTCTTAACCTCTCAATAGACATATCGACAGAAGAAAGTGACGTTTCTCCCGACGGCTGCACATTTTGCGCCGTTTCAGGAGACTCTTTACTAATAAGATTTCCGTTTTCATCGATACAGTTCTCATCGTTTGCCTGCGCCTCTAAAATTTGAGCAACAGTTTCTTGATCTTCTGCCGTAAATCCCTCTCTCCTATGCTCCATCGCATACCCTGCTGTCGGAAGAAACAGATAAGATTGTTCTATAAAAAACTCGTGAACTGTTTTTTGCGGGCTTCTGTTCAAATATGCAAGCCGCGGCATGTACATCTCTTCCGCACCCGAAAAAATATGAGTTTGGAAACCATACATTCGAGCCGACCACATTCCTTCCGAAATCAAACAAATCATTGCCAGAAAGAAAAACAGAAACCGGATCATCCGCTTCTTCCGTTCTCGTTCTTTTTCTAATATCCGAAATCGATCCGCCATCAGACATCGTCCTTTCTATTACTTCTGACAGTGTATGCTTTGTTCTTTTCTCTTATGCTTCCGATCTGCCTGAACCGGCCGAAAAAAGCATATTGATCGCTTCCGATAAAGTATGACTGATATGATGAACCATTTCATCAACATCTTTAGGCGTGACAAACATTCCGTTTAAATGAGGAGAGATCAGCTCTTTTACAAATTCATATTTTTCTCCGGCGTTATAGGAACGCAGCACTTCCCCGACTCCTTTTAAAGAATCCGAAGATTCAAGAGCCCTTATAAAGTTTTCCATTGTATCATTTACAATCGTTGCTGCGTCTACAACTGTCGGCACACCGATTCCGATAACAGGTACTCCTAATGTTTCCATTGTCATCCCGTTTCTGTGATTCCCCACTCCACTTCCGGGATGAATCCCGGTATCTGCGATCTGAATCGTCCGGTTCAATCGCTTACTGTTTCTTGCTGCCAATGCATCAACTGCAATAATAACATCAGGATTCGTTTCCGATACAATCCCACGCACGATCTCCGCACTTTCCATTCCCGTTTGCCCCATCACTCCCGGCACGACAGCGCTGATCATCGGCGCGTCGTCGATCCTATTGCATATTTTCCATATTCTTTTACAATATGCCGCGTCACGGATAAATGATCTGCCACGCAAGGTCCCAGTGAATCCGGAGTAACTTCTCTATTCCCCAGCCCTACTACAAGATAGATAGATCTTTATCTTTTACTTCAAATTTTCGGATCAGTTCCTTTATAAAAGAACATACCTTTTCGGCAATCACGGTCTGACTTTTTTCATCAGGCATTGCCAAATTAGGAGTTTCTATCGTCAAATAAGTTCCTACAGGTTTTCCCATTGCCTTTGCTCCGTTTTCTGTTTTGATCTCCACTCTTGTAACACGAAGTCTGATGCTTCATCATAATCTTCTTCAAGAACTACCCCTGATATTTCTACATGATCTGATTCAAACCTTTCTTTTTCTTCAAGCGCAAGATCTGTCCGCACACTATAATTTTTTATCATATCTCATCCTCGCTTTTTATGTTCTTATTATAGTATTCCTGCTGTTTTTATATTCAAACCGTCTTTTTAATGCAGATACTGTGTTTTTTTATTCCGGTTTTCCAAATAATGCAGTTTTTCTCTATATATGTTCCATAATTCCCAATATTTATTAAAATATGTATTGACAACCCTTTAGAGTTGGCATAAAATAAATGAGTATGTTTCAGCAGAACGTCCGTGTCCGAGTCTGCGGAAACTCAAATTACATTTGAAATCATAGATATATTTGGAGGTGTACGCATTGGCTAACATTAAGTCTGCTAAGAAAAGAATTTTAGTAAACGAGACAAAAGCTGCAAGAAACAAAGCAATTAAGTCTAAAGTAAAAACTGCTGTAAAGAAAGTGGAAGCTGCAGTTGCCGCTAAAGACGCTGAAACTGCTAAGACTGCTCTTCGCGCAGCGATCGTCGAGATTTCCAAAGCTGGAACAAAAGGTGTTTATCACAAAAAAACTGTTTCCAGAAAGATTTCTCGTCTTTCCAAAGCTGTAAGCAGCATTGCTTAATCTTATTAATAGAATTGATAAAAATAGAAAAGACATTTGCTCCCGTCAGGCAGATGTCTTTTTTTGTACATAATCTTATCATCATAAACAAAAAGACATTTTCATACAAAAAGACGCTTCGCGTAATGCAAGGCGTCTTTTTGTAATTATATCCTATTAGTTATTGATCAGTTTATCTTCATCGCTCCAACTGTAAAGTTTTCTGATCTCTTCTCCTACTTTCTCTGCCGGATGCTCTGACGCAAGTTTTCTCATTGCGCGGAAATGTGCCTGACCTCCGGCTTCGGACATATCCAGAAGAAAGTCTTTTGCAAACGTACCATCCTGAATATCTGTCAAAATCTGCTTCATCGCTTTCTTCGTATCATCTGTAATGATCTTCGGTCCTGTTATGTAATCACCATATTCGGCAGTATTGGAAATCGAATATCTCATTCCTGCAAAACCGGACTGATAGATCAAATCAACAATAAGCTTCATCTCATGAATACACTCAAAATATGCATTTCTCGGATCGTATCCCGCTTCTACAAGTGTCTCAAAGCCTGCCTGCATAAGAGCGCACACACCGCCGCAAAGAACCGCCTGTTCGCCGAAAAGGTCTGTCTCTGTCTCTGTACGGAATGTAGTCTCGAGGATACCGGCTCTTGCTCCTCCGATCGCAAGACCATATGCGAGAGCTTTATCAAGAGCTTTTCCTGTATAATCCTGCTCTACAGCTACAAGGCAAGGAGTTCCTTTTCCAACCTGATACTCGCTTCTTACAGTATGTCCCGGAGCTTTCGGAGCGATCATTGTCACATCTACGTTCGCCGGCGGAACGATTTGTCCGAAATGAATGTTAAAGCCGTGTGCAAACATCAGCATATTACCTTCTTCAAGATTCGGCTCAATATCGTTTTTATATAAAGCAGCCTGTTTCTCATCATTAATCAGGATCATAATAATATCTGCTTTTTTTGCCGCTTCTGCCGCTGTATATACTTCAAATCCCTGCGCTTCTGCTTTTGCCATGATCTGCTTCCTTCATAAAGTCCGATCACGACATTGCATCCTGATTCTTTCAGATTCAGTGCATGAGCATGTCCCTGACTTCCATAACCGATGATCGCGATTGTTTTTCCCTCAAGAAGTGAGAGATTACAATCTTCCTGATAATAAATTTTTGCTGCCATTTTGCATTCCTCCTAAATGATAATTAAAAATATGCTACATCCTTACTTCCTCTGGAAAGACCTGTAATACCTGTTCTTGCAAGTTCCAGTATCTCATATCCTCGAAGAAGATTCAGAAAAGCTTCCAGTTTACTCTGAGTTCCGGTGAGTTCGATGATCAGCGAGTCCTCTTCGACATCAACTATCTTCGCTCTGAAAATATCTGCCACTGAAATAATCTCGCCCCTTTGGGATGCGTTTGCCCGCAGTTTTACCATGATCAGTTCGCGGTATACTGACTCTCCGTCTTTCAAAACTTTTATATCAACGACATCTTCCAGCTTCCTTACCTGTTTTTCTATCTGGGATAAAATCAGCTCATCCCCCGATGCAACTACTGTAATCCTCGTAAACCTCGTATCGGTCGTCGCACCTGCCGTGATGCTGTCTATACTGTATCCGCGTCTGCTGAATAACCCTGCAATACGGCTCAACACTCCCGGATTATTGTCTACAAGCAATGAAAATACCTGACTTCTCATGTGTTCCTCTCCTTCTTCTCTAAAAAAACAGAGTGCGTTCTGTTTTTATATTTTATAATATTACCAACTCAGCTATTCTTTGTCAAGATGTTGTGCTAAAATTTTTACATATTTGATGACCGTTCAGTCAGTCTAAAATCAAGAATGAAATCAAAAGTTATACGCAGCCGATCTTTTCTGCAATCTCGTTTAAATAAACCCATCTTTCTGTTTTTTCGTCAAGCTGTGCCTGTACTTTCTCCTGTTCCTCAAATAACTCTTTTAGTTTAACAGAATTGGTCGCATTCGCATTGATCTGCATTTTAATTTTTTCTATTCTTTCTTCAAGCGCTGCGATATCGTCATCAATCGTCTCAAATTCTCTTTGTTCTTTATAAGAAAATTTAACCTTCTGCGGCGCATTTTGTTTCCAGCTTTTCGGATTACTTTCCGCAGGATCTTTCGGAAGATTTCCGCGCGAATTTTCGGTTTTGTCTGTAAACTGCGTTGATGCAGATTCTCTTTTCTTTACATTCAAATAATCGGTATATCCTCCTTCAAACTGACGGATATGCCCCTTCCCATCTAACTCGAAAATGCGATCCACAATGTTATCTAAAAAATAGCGGTCATGCGATACGGTGATCACGATTCCCGAAAAAGAGTTTAAATAATCTTCCAAAATCGTAAGTGTGGGAATATCAAGATTATTTCCCGCCTCGTCAAACAAAAGAACATTTGCATTTTCGGCAAGTACGCCAAGAAGATGCAGCCTTCTCTTCTCTCCGCCCGAAAGTTTACCTATCGGAGCATACTGCATATCAGGAGTAAACAAAAAACGCTCCAACAACGCTGACGCACTGATTTTTCCTTCTCGTGTCGTAATATATTCTGCAATATCTTTCACATAATCGATCACTCTTTGAGAAGGATCCATCTCTTGTTCTTCCTGTGCAAAATATCCGATCTTGATCGTTTCTCCGATCTCAATGTTTCCACTGTCCGGAATCACCTGTCCCGCGATCATTTTCATAAGAGTTGATTTTCCGCATCCATTTGGTCCTATGATTCCAAGTCTTTGATTTTTTAACACAATATAACTGAAATCATCCAGTATCACTTTTTCTCCGTATTTTTTACTCACATGATGAAGTTCGATCGTCTTTTTCCCCATTCTGGTTTCTACCGAATCAAGTTCTACTGTTTGATCTTTTATCGGAGTATTTCCGTTTTTCAGTTGTTCAAGACGCTCCAGTCTCGCTCTTTGTTTCGTTGTTCTGGCACGACACCCGCGTTTCGCCCATTCAAGTTCCATTCTCAAAACACTCTGTCTCTTTCGTTCAGATGCTGATTCCATCTCTTCTCTTTGCGCCTTCAGTTCAAGAAACCCTGAGTAGTCAGAGTCGTATCCATACATTTTCCATGACTGATCTCCAAAATACGATTTGTAACTCTGTCAAGAAAATACCGGTCGTGAGTTACCATAATAACGGTTCCTTTATAGGACCGAAGATATTCTTCCAGCCATCGGATCATCGCTTCATCCAAATGGTTCGTAGGCTCATCCAGCAAAAGTACGTCAAAATCATCTGACAGTATTTTTGCAAGCACAACCCGTTTTTTCTGTCCTCCTGATAAATGCTCGATTTTCTGATCAAACCGGGTGATATTTAATTCCGTCAGATTACTTTCTACTTTCCAATTCTCTTCCCCTTTTTTTAATGCATATGACCGAATCGTACTGTCTTCTGAAAAAACCGGATTTTGCGGCACATAGGCAAGCTTCAGTCCATTTTGTTTTATAATCTGTCCTTTATCCGGTGTTTCTTCTCCTGCTATCATTTTAAGAAGCGTTGATTTTCCGGTACCGTTGATCCCTACGATCCCGATTTTATCTCCTTTTTGAATTCCGAATGACGCATCGTCAAATATTATTTTCTCACCGTATATTTTATAGAGATGTTCCACATTTATAATATTCATAAAAAACTCCTTGCAAACCATTTTCTCTCATTCATTTTGAGATGTCTGCAAGGAGTTGTCAAGTAGATTTTACCTATGCTTTTTTATTATTTTTATGATTATCTATTGTTTCTCTTTTATTCGTTTTCAATCTTTACATTCCGGCAAACCGTCGATTTATACCGAATTTTATTTACCAAAACAATAATAAGACTGACAATGAGCAAAAAGTAGAAATTAATTCCTCTGCTTACAAGCATGGACGGTATAAGATATGTACCGGTAAATACATGGGCAAACACAGTTTGATACATCAGCTCTGTAATTCCCTGCGCTCCCGGAAGCGGAAGCATATCTACCGCTATATAGACTGCGGCTTGAAGAAGGATAACTTTCATCATTCCGGTTCCGTGCAGCCCGAATCCAAGGTATACCATATATGTCAAAAGAAATACGCTACATCTTTGTAAAAATGTAACAAGCACAATAAACAAAAGCTTTCCTTTATGTGTCCTAAGCCATGAAACTGCGTTTTGATAACTTCCGATAAACTCGTGAATTTTTTCAGGACGCTTTTCAGAAGGTTTCAAAATGCTCATTTTAACAAACAGCTTTTCAAAAAAAAGCGCACATCGCAGCATAATATTCGGCATCAACATAATTCCCGCTATGACCACAACTAAAATTACATTTAATAAAAAGTCCGAAAAGATAGAGAGGGAAAAATTTCCCTAACTCCGAATAGAGAGGCCGGTACCAAAATAATAAAATCGCCGCTCCTAAAATTACAAGTACAAATTTATAAACAACAGCAACTGTCATAAGCACAACCGTACTGTCCGATCCTCTGTTCCCGTCTTTGCTCATATAATAGAGCTGCACAGGCTGTCCTCCTGTTGCAGACGCGTAATGCCAGAATAGAAAAATCCGATAAAAGAGTATTGGATACAACGAATCAAAGAACTTCCTTCTTTTCTTCGGTTTGCTTTCATTGCCTGAAGCAGATACCAGATCATATATCCTTCTGCGCATACAAAAAAGATAGCAAGAGCAGCCGCCGGAACCAAGTATCCTACTGACATTTTTGAAACGGCATTTGCAATTTCACCAAGATTTTTCCCACTGAAAAGTGTATAAAACGTCAAAAACATTACAAGTAAGAAAATCGTTACTTCAAGAATTCGTTTCTTAACGCTCATACCTTCTCCTCCGTCCTTTTCTTTCTTCTTCCCGGACATTATGTACATGCGCCATTGTTATATAATTTCCCGCAGCAGATAGATATGCCGGGCGGGATATCGGCGGAAAAGTAAGTGTTCCATACTCCGGATATGTCTTTTTCTCTCTTTCGGTAAGTTCTCTCAAACTACCTTCAAAAATTTTCTGTTTCCCCTTATATTCATAAAAATCCTTTGGCGTAACAAGCGAAAAATGCTTGTTCCATGTACAGACGCCTGCCTTTTCAAGCAACTCGGCAGCATAGGAAGAACATGTGTAATGATTTTTTTGATAAAACGGTTTTCCGAAAAGTAAAAACGGAAGTCCGAGAATTGTATAATGATAGCGATATCTGTTCTTCATCGCCTCATGAAGCTCCTCTTTAATAAACTGCTTTTGTTCTTGAGTGCATGGAATTGAGCAGATCATATAATCCGCTCCCGGAAATGCCCGCAAAATTTTTCTTTTCTCTTCTTTTTCAAATCCTGCAATCAGAGGAATCGACGGATGTCTCCTTCCGATACTGTATGCTTCATCCAGATTCTCATCAAGCCCGATTGCCACATGAATATATTTTTGTTTAATTACTCTTCGAATAATCGAAGCAAAAATTCCCGGTGTATCTACAAATGCTATGTATATTTCTGTCATATTAGTTCATCCTTTCCCCCTGTAATGTAAATCTTCCGGATTAACAATACATTTTTCCTTTTGTCTTTTTTACCGATCATCGTTCTTTATTGAAAGCGATATACTTTTTTTGCAAGACGATATCCCCCGATTGTCAAGCTTGTGCCGATCTTTCCGGGTAAATATGTAAAACCGCTCAAAGTACGAAAGCGAAGCCGATAGTAAAGAGCTTCATTATACTCTTTTACATGATTCCACATATCTTTTCGCTTTTTATAGGAATCGGCTGTATCGATAAGGAGCAGATGGATAGATGAAATTGTAAGCATAATTGAAATATTTCGCACCATGTATGCTTCTAATTTCGGATGGATTTTCTTTACTTCCGCCAGATCAACGCTGCGGGTTACAAGATCTGTTACCAAGATCTGCTGATCGATCCTTTTCATAAGCACCTTTTCATTTACAGATTGATCATCTCTGCCCAGGTAATAATGATACAGATCGATGTCCATATAATAAATAGTCTCGGCGTACGGAAGCGGCTTATATGAAAACAGATTATCTACATAAAATGTATGCTCCGGCAGTTTCACTTCAGATTCTCTGAGCACTTTCGTCTGAAACATGAGCGAGTGCATGATCAAATATTGGGACGGATAAAACTTTCCGATTTCATCCCATGTGCACTGTTTTTCAATCGGAAATACATTTTTGTAATCCATTGATTTTTTTATTCCTTCATCAAGGTGATCGTATACATAATTACATACGATCAGATCCGGACGCTCGCCTGTAAACGCTTTTAGCTTGACAAGAAGTTTCTGATATGATTCTTTATCAAACCAGTCATCCGAATCTACGACTTTATAATAAATACCGTTTGCCAACTCGAGTCCTTTATTCACACCGGAACCATGTCCCCCGTTTTCCTTATGCACAACACGTACAATATCCGGGTATTCAATCTCATATTCATCGGCAATCTGTGCAGTACGATCAGAAGAACCGTCATCAATCAGAATAATTTCTACATCTTTCCCTCCGATAAGAAGAGAATCCACACATCTTCTCATATAATTTTCAGAATTATAACACGGAACTGCAAACGTAATGTATTTCATATAACTTTTCCTCCTCAGTGTGTTCCATATGCTCCTAACGGGCTGAAACACAGCGTTTTTTCATCTCTCATTTCTTAATGCTATTATTTACAGCCTAAATAATACTTGACCTTCTTAAGATAACATCGAGGTATTTCTTAAGATTTGGGAAAGATTTTTAAAACAATATGAAAATATAGAAGAAATCATTCCAATCGGCATAATGATCAAAACAATAAATAAGATCATCAGCCATCCGATCAGCCGTCCGACAATTCTGCTCACAGACAATTTCATCTCATTTTACCTCCTAAATATCTGTATGTATTTATTGTAGAAAAAAGAAAAATTTTTTCCACATGGATTGTCTTACATTTCCAAGCATGCATCTTACACTTTCGTAAGGCGCATAAAGAACAATGAAAAATTTCTTAAATTCTCTTTTATCACTTGTATCTCTTTTGGAAAAGTTATAACATAAGGAAATAATTTTATATCAGCTTATCCAAAAAAGGAGTTTTATTTTATGAGAAAAAATCCTGAATTTGAAGAGTTATTTGATGATGATTTTGAAGTGACATATGAGGAATACGTTCCAAATGAATATAGGTCAAGTAACGACATCTATAACGACTATGATGATGATGACGATTATTATGATGACGATTATTATGATGATGACTATGAAGATGAATACTACGAAAGTGATGATGAAAACAGTGACTATGATCACACCGATCCCGATGACCGTACCAAAAAGAAAAAACGAAGAAAAAATTCTAAAATACCTCTGGCTGCACCTATCAGAAAAGGAGGACGTATCCTTTCCAACATTTCCGCTTCTCTGATCCGCAGCCTGACGGCTCTTTTAATTTTAGCTGTCATGATATTCGCCTCTTGGACATTTCTCCGTGCAAGTGCGCCCTACGGAGATATTATGGAAGCTGTTAATACAAAAACCGTTCCTCTCTCACTTGCCGCATACTTATCTGTTGCGCTTATTTTTCTTTTAAGCGAATTTATTGCACTTCTCTGGTCTATGACGAAAGTAAGAGTTCGAGATCAATGGGGAGTTCACAAAGAAGATACCGGCAGAGGACTGAATTCTTTCTTACTTGTATTTCTCACCTCCTATGCTGCATTCTGGATCAATCGGTTTCTTCCCGAAACTCCGGATATCATCTATGGACTAAAGGGCGGACTTGAAGTATACGGTTCTATGCATAATGTTTTATTCGGACTTTGTGCAGCGGGGATCATCTCCTGCCTGATCCGCAAATACCTTTAAAATATTCCACAGCAGAAAATAGCAAAAGGTTTTTCTATATCGGACGCTCGATTCGGATCTTCACAAGATCTGCCGAGCGTTTTTTCAGATTCTTTTTATATCCCATCCCTTTGTACCGTTTGATCTGACACACAGTTCTTCCCATTTGATCCGATACCTGTTCTTCAGTCGCACCATATGCAAACAAATTAAACGCACAGCAATTTCTCACTGCTTCTGCGCTGTAAGATGGAATTTTTGCCTTTTCACAATACTTCTTCATCATTCGGCTGATATACATCGTATTCAGAGGATTTTTGCTCCGATTATAAAAAAGGGATCTTCCTTCTTCCCATTCTTCCAAATAAGAAAACAAAATTTCTTTTGCATCTTCCGGTATATAACACGGCTCTTGCCTTCCTTTTAAAAACACATACAATCCGTCGCCATACTGTACAAAATCTTCCGGCCCTTTCAATGCTATAATTTCCGTAGAGGACAGTCCTGCCCTATACATTAAAGTTAAGATCGTATACACCATATGATTTTCCGCCGATGCTGTCAACAATCGATCTATATGCTCCAAAGGAATCATCCTCGCCAACTCTTTTTCCTTTACCAGTTGTTTCAAATACGGTTCAAAATAGTCTTTAAACGAACTTGTTTTTGACTCATCTTCTAATCTGTCGCTCCACTCTTCTAACAAAAATTTTGAAAAAGAATGAAGTTCCCTGAATTTTTTTGTCACTGTCAATGGACCGATCTGTCCATTTTTATCTTTTTTTGCATATAGATATAATATTTCTGTACATCCGAAAAATCTGTTTCCTGAAAACACTTTTCCGTAAAGCGACAAAATTCTGACAGATCGGATTTATATGATGCTGCTGTAACATCACTTTTAAATTTCTTGCAAAATAATTCCCATACTTCTTTTTTTATACAACTTTTAAAAAAATCAAATTTTTTATTTTTCGTATTGACAAATTTTGATTCTGCGTTTTGGCTCATCAGTTTATCTCCCCCGCCTTGTTTGTATCAAGCTTTTTAAATGTTATTAGTTTTATTCATACTATAACATTTTATTTCTTTTTTAACAAGCAGCATTTTAATATGCTACTCGTCAAATTCCAATACTGCAATATGAAACTGCGGCGTTTCTTTTAATTCTTTCACAATTCCTCTTCTGGTTTTTAACCGCTCTGCCTGTTTGAAATTAGCGCTCATCCCGAGTGCGTGCTCGATCGTGTAGTAATAAGACGTCGGAAGGACTCCTTCTGTCACTCCCACTTCCATCCCCGGCTTTAAAGCTTCTGTGTCTTCAATCGTAAACTCCATTTCGCGCATACTTTTCTCCACTCCTCTCTTCTATGACTGTGCGATTCAAATATGACAGCTTCCATTCGCTGCGCTGCTGTTTTTCTTTTCGTTTATCAGTATATCATAAAACAAAACTTTTGAAAGCTCTTCTTCGGCAGTCTTAGACTTTAACGACCACTGTTGAAAAAAACTGTACTGCAAACGAATTTCATATCTATTTGCAATACAGTTTCTTTTTTATCATTCTTCTTATTTTATATCAAATTCAGGATGTTCATCTAAATGTTCCGATACATATTTTCCGTTTTTCTTTCTCTGCCTTACACACTCGGTCAGCAAATATTCAATCTGCCCGTTGACTGAGCGAAAATCATCTTCTGCCCAAGCTGCCACGGCATCATACAATTTTGCAGAAAGCCGAAGCGGAATCTGTTTCTTTTTCTGATCTGCCATGATCAATACAAACTTCCCGAATTTACAATAGGCTGCGCATCTTTGTTGCCGCACAAGACGACAAGAAGATTTGAAACCATTGCAGCTTTTCTTTCTTCATCCAGTTCTACAACTTTCTTTTCGCTGAGACGATCAAGCGCCATTTCTACCATTCCGACCGCTCCATCTACAATCATTTTTCTTGCGTCTATAATAGCCGATGCCTGCTGTCTTTGAAGCATCACTGCCGCAATCTCCGGCGCATAGGCAAGATATGTGATTCTTGCTTCCAGAATTTCCAGACCTGCCTCACTTACTCTTTTTTGAATCTCATCACGAATTCTTGCAGCCACTACCTCGCTGGAGCCTCTCAGACTTCCCTCGTCTGCTACACCATCGCCGGTTGTATCTACATTCGGAGAAACATCATACGGATAAACACGTACAATATTCCTAAGAGCTGTATCACACTGAAGAGAAAGATATTCTTTATAATTATCTACGTTAAAAACCGCTTTTGACGTATCTACAACTCGCCACATCACCGCAATACCGATTTCTACCGGATTTCCGAGACAATCGTTAATCTTTTGACGGCTGTTGTTCAAAGTCATAATCTTTAAAGAAATCTTCTTTCCTGCCGATTCCAAACCGGATTTTTCCGAAGTGCCTGCCAATAATCCTGAAAGTGAAGATTTTCTTGTACTGTTGTCAACATCACCACTTTGATTTAGATGTGTATCCGCCGCCGGATTTACACTTGTACAAAACGGATTTACCGCATAAAATCCTTCTCCTTTCAATGTGCCTGTATATTTTCCGAACAATGTCAACACAAGCGCTTCTTGAGGTTTCAGCACACGCAGTCCACAATACGGAAACCAGCCTACACACATCCAAAAAATACTGATCCCGAGCAGCAACGGATTTCCGATCATAGCTCCCACAACGCAGACTGCGATTGACAATAGATACAACAATGTTGTTAGAATCAAGACAAGCATTCCGTTTTTCTTATTATTCAGTACTTTTTCTTTCATCATTATCCCTCCTGTTCTTGTTTGATATCATTATGATATCATTTTGTTTGTATTTTGTAAATAGTAATTCAAATATTTTATTTTTTGAGTATTGACAAAACATTCTTCCGTACATATACTATACTCAAAGCTAGTTAGTTACTCAACTAACAAACTAATGCACAAGGTGGTGATACGATGCATATCAATCCTAATATAGAAAAACCTATTTTTATTCAAATAGCTGAGCAGCTTGAAGACTCCATTTTTACAAAAGTGTTTCCTGAAGAAACAAAAATCCCTTCGACAAATGAACTCTCCTCTTTATTGAATATTAATCCTCATACTGTCTTAAAAGGAATGAATCTTTTAGTAGACGAGGAAATCATATACAAGAAAAGAGGGTTGGGCATGTTTGTAAAAAAGGGAGCAGTCAATAAAATCCTATTAAAACGGCAAAGTCAGTTTTACGAACAATACGTTGCTGCATTGATTCAAGAGGCATCCAAACTGCATATGAAAAAAGAAGAAATTATTTCATTAATAGAAAGGGGTTTTGAACATGAACAAAATTCAGATTAAAAATATCACAAAAAAATATAATAATTTAACAGCCCTTGACGATGTTTCATTTTCCTTTGAGTTCGGAAAAATTTACGGCCTTTTGGGGCGAAACGGAGCGGGCAAATCTACACTTATCAATATAATCGCAAATCGTATTTTGCCGACGAAGGAATGATTCTTGTAGATGACATTCCGGCAAAAGAAAATATGCAGGTACACGAAAAAGTGTTTTGTATGAGCGAAGCTGATTTATATGATAAAGATTTAAAAATAAAAGAACACTTCAGGTGGATCAATCGGTTTTATGATTGTTTTGATTTAAATAAGGCCTTGACTATTGCCAAAATGTTTGACCTTGACATCAACAAAAAATTCAGATCGTTATCTAAAGGTTACCAATCCATTTTTAAATTAACAGCGGCATTGTCATTAAATATTCCTTATGTAATCTTTGACGAACCAGTCTAAGGATTAGATGCAAATCATAGAGAACTGTTTTATGAACTGCTTTTACAAGATTTTGAAAATAATGAACGAACAATCATTATCGCTACACACTTGATTGAAGAAGTAACAAATATTATTGAAGAAGTTGTTTTGATCGATCACGGAAAGATTATATTACAAGATACTGTTGAGAGTCTTTTAGAAACAGGATACAGTGTCTCAGGAATCTCTCACGAAGTTGATCAGTATTGCTCAGATAAAAACGTGATCGGGCATGACGAATTAGGCAATATGAAAATCGCCTATATATTAGATAACAAAACGTCCATCCCCCCGGACAGCAGCCTTCATTTTTCATCCATGAATTTACAAAAATTATTCGTAAAATTGACAGAGAAAGGCGGAAAATAGTATGAATAAATTAAAATCAATCATCCAATACGAATGCATGACCTCTTTTAAATATATATGGATCTTCTACGCAATCCAATATGCAATCGTCGGACTTATCACTCTGATCATCGGCATTGTCTCCGGAAGCTTTGAAAATGTCGGAACAAATTGTTTGGAAATCAATACTTTGTTTTTCGTAAGCATTTTGGGCGCCTTAGGGTTTAAAGAAGATTTTAAAACACTTATACAAAACGGATTTACACGTAAATATATTTTCATTGCGGCGCTTTCTTTATTTAGTTTTATGTCCGGAATCATGGCATTTATAGATACAGTCGTAGGAAATTTTCTTCATTATTTTAATAAGGATTATACATCCCTATACAGCGGAATCTACGGCTATGACAATATAGTGATGAACTGGCTCTGGCTCTTCCTTGTGTATGTAATGTTTTGTTGTCTTCTATATTTAACGATACTTATAATCAATAAAATAGGCAAAACCATGTCTATCTATTGCGGCATTCTTTTCATCGGATGCATAGTGCTTATCACTGCATTATTCAGATATGTATTTTCCGCTGACTGGTAAAAAATATTTTAAATTTCTTTATGAAAGCAGCCGGTTTTGTGAAGGGCGATACAATTAACTACTTCTATCCCTCTTTCTCTTTATTACTCATTATCGGCATTTTAGGAACTACATCTTTTGTGGTCATTAGACGAACCGAACTCAAATAATCTGTCTGCAGCAAGAACGCTGATACCTAAAGTTACGTACTGCCTCGCATGTACTACACGGCAGAATTAAAGGCTGTCGCAGAACATTACGAACTGCGATAGCCCTTAGTTTTACAGTGATAAAGAAGTATTTATAATAATTTATTACTAACGCTGACAGACAGGTTTGTAGAACAAACAAGTTCTTTCTCCTTAAACCATGTCGGTAAAATAGTGGATATCCTAGCAATCTCACCATTACGAAAAATGGCAAAACGGTGAAAGTTTTTCGTGTTATCGTAGAACGCTGCCAAATCACAATATTTTAAAACATCTTTTAAATTTTTGAATGTCTCTACATAACGTCTTTCAATATCTTCTTCTGAAATTCCATGTCCACCCTTATTTATCCTTATTTTCACTCTTTCTTTTACAATCTCATCAGTGTTTATGCGTGGCATTCCTTTTAATTCATTTAATGCTTCATAAAGGGTTGACTTACCTGCACCATTGACACCGGCTAGTATACAGTTTCCAATGGGGTCAGTCAAATATAACGAGCCTGTCTACCTTGTATTGTCTGGCATTGTAACTCTGTAGAGTGGAGATGTCAAAATCTCTAGTTTAAAAAGGGGCAACCCATCATAAACTCAAGTGTGGCTTACATGTGTCTTGCCGATACAAAAAGAGCTTCCCAAGCCAAACTACGACTTGAAAAGCCCCATAAAATCAAGGTTTTTTGCACCTATCTTAGAATTTACCTTCTTTTGCTGCTTCCTCGATGGAAACTGCAACAGCTACAGTCATACCAACCATCGGGTTGTTTCCTGCTCCGATAAGTCCCATCATCTCAACATGAGCCGGTACGGAAGAAGATCCTGCGAACTGAGCATCTGAATGCATACGTCCAAGTGTATCTGTCATACCGTAAGAAGCCGGTCCTGCTGCCATGTTGTCCGGGTGAAGTGTACGTCCTGTACCACCGCCTGAAGCAACTGAGAAATATTTTTTACCCTGCTCGATACATTCTTTTTTGTATGTACCTGCAACCGGGTGTTGGAAACGAGTCGGGTTTGTAGAGTTTCCTGTAATAGAAACATCAACACCCTCTTTCCACATAATTGCAACGCCTTCACGAACATCGTTTGCTCCGTAGCAGTTTACTTTAGAACGAAGTCCGTCAGAGTAAGCTGTTCTGGAAACTTCTTTAAGTTCGCCTGTATAATAATCATAATCTGTCTGAACATATGTAAATCCGTTGATTCTGGAAATGATCTTTGCAGCATCTTTTCCAAGACCGTTCAAGATAACACGAAGCGGTTTTTTACGAACTTTGTTTGCTTTTTCAGCAATACCGATTGCACCTTCTGCTGCTGCGAATGACTCATGTCCTGCAAGGAATGCAAAACAGTCTGTTTCCTCTTCAAGAAGCATCTTTCCAAGGTTTCCGTGACCAAGACCTACTTTACGCTGATCTGCTACAGAACCCGGAATACAGAATGCCTGAAGTCCCTCTCCGATTGCTGCTGCTGCGTCTGCTGCTCTTGTACATCCTTTTTTGATTGCGATTGCCGCACCCGTAATATAAGCCCAGCATGCATTTTCAAAACAGATCGGCTGAATGCCTTTGATCTGGTTGTATACGTCCAGTCCGGCATCCTTCGTAATCTTCTCTGCTTCTTCAAGAGAAGCGATACCGTAGCTGTTTAAAACTTCATTGATTTTATCAATTCTTCTTTCATATGATTCAAATAAAGCCATTTATGTATCCTCCTGATTTATTTACCTTAATATGTCGCTAAATCCCGATTACTCCTTACGCGGGTCGATGATCTTCGCTGCGTCATCAACACGGCCGTACTGTCCTTTTGCTTTTTCCCAAGCATCGTTCGGCGTATCGCCTGCTTTGATGAAATCTGTGAATTTTCCGAGGCTTACGAACTGGTATCCGATGATCTCGTTGTTTTCGTCAAGAGCGATTCCTGTTACATAACCTTCTGCCATCTCAAGGTAACGAGGACCTTTTGCAAGTGTTCCGTACATTGTACCAACCTGAGAACGAAGTCCTTTTCCAAGATCCTCAAGTCCTGCTCCGATCGGAAGTCCGTCTTCAGAGAATGCACTCTGAGTTCTTCCGTATACGATCTGAAGGAAAAGTTCTCTCATTGCTGTATTGATTGCATCACAGACAAGGTCTGTGTTAAGTGCCTCTAAGATTGTTTTGCCCGGGAGGATCTCAGATGCCATAGCTGCGGAATGTGTCATTCCCGAACATCCGATTGTCTCTACAAGCGCTTCCTGGATAATACCGTCTTTCACGTTCAGAGTCAGCTTACATGTACCCTGCTGCGGAGCACACCAGCCAACACCATGTGTCAAACCGGAAATATCCTTTACTTCTTTCGCTTTCACCCATTTTGCTTCTTCCGGGATCGGAGCCGGTCCGTGATTTGCGCCCTGCGCTACCGGACACATCATTCTACTTCATGTGAATAAATCATGTTAAAACTCCTTTCAATATCTATGATTTTCTTCTGCATACGAACACATACTCGTGCCATACCTATTTTATTTTCTCATAAATTACCGCATTCGTCAATCAAACTTGACAAAGTTTTCACTCAAAGTGTTCACTTTATGTTTTTATAATGCTTTTATACTATTTTAAAATTTTCTTTCCTATTTCCGAAAATCCTATTCTTTTAACAATGCATCTTTCAGCATCTCAAGTGCAGTTTCAACTGTTTGAGCTCTGTTTTCCATACGATTTCCGTGAAAACGGCATTCTTTTACTACTGTCTCCCCGTTCAGATAACATCCTATATACACGAGTCCGACAGGCTTGTCCTCTGTTCCTCCACTTGGACCGGCAATTCCTGTCGCGCTAAGAGCCGCTTCTGCACCTGCGGCTTTTGCCGCTCCTTCCGCCATCTCTTTCGCCGTCTGTTCACTGACTGCCCCATAAGTTTCAAGCGTCTCATGAGAAACTCCAAGCAGGCGCTCTTTCGCTTCATTTGAGTAAGTGACATACCCCTCATTCAATACTGCAGACGCGCCTGCCGCATTTACAAGTGTTCCTGAAATCAGTCCTCCTGTACAGGACTCTGCAGTCGTCACGTGAAGGTGTTTTTCAGATAAAAGTTCCGTCACCGTTTCCTCTAAAGTTTTCTCATATGCTTTTTTTTCTTTTAAATACCATTCAAGATACATGTTTACATCCCACCTTGTGTAAGTACCTGTTTATTTTTCCACACGTAATCGATCAGAGAAATGATCGTAAGTGCCACTGCTGCCCAAATAAGAATTTCTCCGATCAAGTCGAACACACCGCCTAAATCTGCAATAAGAACGATGATCATCGCCATCTGAAATACAGTTTTGAATTTTCCCCAATAGCTTGCTGCGATCACAATTCCGTTGTCAGATGCCACGAGACGGAATCCGCTTATAATAAACTCTCTTGCAATAATGATTATTACAATTTCGGCAGCTAATTTTCCGGAAGGAATCAGACAGATCATAGCCGAACAAACAAGCAGTTTATCTGCCAAAGGATCCATAAATTTTCCGAAATTTGTCACAAGATTATATTTTCTCGCTATTTTCCCATCTAAAAGATCCGTCAGACTCGCAACTGCAAAAAATTGCGAGAGCAATCCACTTATTAGCCGCTCCGCCTACATCCGTAAGCATAAAAAATACAAAAAACGGTACCATGATAATGCGCAAAACAGTTAATTTATTTGGTAAATTCATAACAATTCTCCTATCAGATCATATTCTAAAGCTCCGGTTATTTTCACTTTTGCGAAATCGCCGGATATCAGTTCTTCTTCTGTGTTAATAAAGATCAATCCGTCCACATTCGGCGCATCGCGGTATGTCCTGCCGACATAAGCATTTTCATCCGCAACTTTGCCTTCAATCATAACAAGCATTTCTCTGCCGATCATATTTTCTGCATTGTCAAATGCAATTTCCTGCTGAAGTTCCATCAGATCCGCCTGTCGTTCTTCTTTTACTTCTTCTGCGATCTGATCTGGCATAACAGCCGCCGGGGTGTCTTCTTCCGGTGAGTAGGTAAAGACTCCTAAACGATCAAACTCCATTTCGTCGACAAACTGCATCAATTCTTCATGCTGATCTTCTGTTTCGCCGGGAAAGCCGGTGATCAACGTCGTACGAAGGCAAATATCAGGAATTTCTTTTCTCAATTTTTTTACAATATCTGTCAGTTCCTGTTTTGACGTTCTTCTGCCCATCCTTTTCAAAATACTGTCGCTTGCATGTTGGATCGGAAGATCAAGATAATGACACACTTTCGGTTCTTTTTTTATCACTTCTATCAATTCATCTGTAATTTCCTCCGGATAGCAATACAAAATTCGGATCCAGCGGATTCCCGCAATCTTGCATAACTCTTCCACAAGCCTGTGAAGACATTTTTCTCCATACAGATCTTTTCCATAAAGTGTCGTTTCCTGTGCCACAAGGATCAGTTCTTTGACACCTTGCTCTGCCAGCTCTTTCGCTTCTTTGATCAGTCGTTCCATGGGAACACTTCTGAAATTTCCACGTATTTTCGGAATAATGCAATATGTACAATGCTTATCGCACCCTTCCGCAATCTTTAAATATGCAAAATGTCCTCCCGTCGTCACAAGACGCTTTGCTCCTGAAACCGGAAGCGCATTAAGATCCGAAAGTATAATGCCCTGCTCTCCTTCCAATGCTCGGTCTACCACATCTAAAATCTTATCATATGCCGTCGTTCCGAGAACTTCATCTACTTCCGGAATTTCATCTAATATTTCCTGTCTGTATCTCTGTGCCAGACATCCTGTCACGATCAACGCTTTTACCTGTCCCGACTTTTTATATTCTGCCATCTCAAGAATATTTTGAATGCTCTCTTCTTTTGCGTCATGGATAAAGCAGCATGTATTAATTACAATAATATCTGCCTGTCTTTCATCATCTGTCATCTCATATCCTCTAGATGCCAAAAGTCCGAGCATCACTTCTGTATCTACGAGATTTTTGTCACATCCAAGAGAGATAAACAATATTTTCATATCTGTTCCATACCTCCTCTTCCTTTTTATTATACTTTTCACTTTTGTACTTTAATGTGGCAAGATTCATCCGCTAACATGAAAAAGGCAGATACCGTTTGGTTCTGCCTCATTGTTTTTACTCTTCTTCTGCCGCACTCTCGGCTTTGATCTTCAACTCGCCTTTGTTCAATTCTTCGATTGCGATCGACAATGGTTTCTCTCCCTCTTTCACATCGACAAGCGGAAAGTCTCCGGCAATCAGTTGTCTGGCACGTTTCGATGTTGCCATAACGATCGAATAACGACTGTTGACGATCTTTGTTTCCCCTTCTTCGACATCTTTGTTTACAACTTTCATCAAATCTGTATAAGACGGATGCAGCATATTTAATTTTCTCCTTTCAATCTTTCCAAATCTTCTTTTATTGTCTTCATGAATGCTTCATTCCGAAAACTTCTTCGGTGCTCTCCCTGAATGATCATATGCATTTCTTCAACGCACATATTCAGGTCGTCATTAACGACAAGGTAATCGTAATAATCCATTCCCTCCGCTTCCTCACATGCACGGTTCATTCTGGACTCGATCACATCCATCGTCTCTGTGCCTCTGCCTACGAGCCTTTTTTTCAGTTCACCGGCGCTCGGAGGTGTCACAAACAAAAGCAAAGTATCGGGAAATTCCTCTTTCACTTTTAATGCGCCTTGAATCTCTATTTCAAGGATCACATCTTTTCCCGCATCCAACTGCTTTCGCACATACTCTTTTGGAGTACCGTAATAATTTTTCACATATCTAGCATACTCTATCAATCATCTTTGGCAATCATTTTTTCAAATTCATCTTTTGATATGAAAAAATATTCTCTTCCATCCTGTTCCCCATCTCTTGGCTGCCTCGTAGTCGCCGAGACAGAAAGTGCATACGTATCAGGATATCTTGACAGAAGTTCTTTCATCAGCGTTCCTTTTCCCGAACCGAAATCCCGATACAACGATCAAA